>Ga0209777_10002269_pt1 | contig 25745 bp, 24 predicted proteins | sample FrelakmetHBP12HB_FD_187147 | JGI IMG/M metagenome (GOLD analysis project Ga0209777, IMG submission 187147) | Freshwater lake sediment microbial communities from the University of Notre Dame, USA, for methane emissions studies -HBP12 HB (SPAdes)... | ecosystem: Environmental > Aquatic >... | reverse complement strand
CACCAAAGCCGTGTCCGCGAGCCTCAACGTCAATCTGGAGCGCGCCGAGCAATTCAAGCAGGATCTGACGCTCGACGGCGAGACCGCGGAAAATTCCCTGCCGCAGACCGTGGAAAAATCACTCGGCCCGATCCTCAACGAAATCAAATACACCCTTAATCTCTACCAGGAAACCAACGGCAAAAAAGTGGAAAAGATCATCCTGACCGGCGGGGGCTCCCTGCTGGGACACTTGACCGGCTATCTGTCGCGGACGCTCAATCTCAACACCTACATCGGCGATCCCTGGGCCCGCACCATTTATCCCACGGATCTCAAGCCGATCCTGGACCGGCTGGGCTCGCGCTTCGCGGTATCAGTGGGGTTAGCGATGCGGGAAATAGAGTAAGAAAAAGTTATGAAATTATCGTGTGATATTATCATTAGAATGGCTGAAATAAGAAATAGGAAATAGGAAATAATTAAAATACTGAAATAGGAAATATAATTAAAATACTGAAATAGGAAATATAATTAAAATACTGAAATAGGAAATAGGAAATAGGAAATAGAATTTCAAATTAAAATACAGAAATAGGAAATAGGAAATAAAATTTCAAATTAAAATACTGAAATAGGTAATAAAATTTAACATGGAGGGTAAAAATCAATATATTGAATTGAAAGATTTAGATGCTTATATCTTTGCCAGGCAATATAGCAATTTTTCTTGGATAATATTCAAGCGATTGGATTGGGAAAATAAGAAAGTCATGGGTGACCAGTTTATCAGGAGTGTTGATTCGGTTGGAGCGAATATCGCCGAAGGCTATGGCAGATATCATTATTTGGATAAGAATAAATTTTATTTTAATGCCCGTGGTTCGCTCTTGGAATCCCGGCACTGGGGCGGCTTAATGCTTGAACGCCAATTGATTACCAAGGAAGAGTTTGACATTATGGTTGATTATTACATAAAAATTTCCACAAAGATCAACAGATTAATTTATATTCAAGCCAATTTAAATTGATATTTCATATTTCTTATTTCCTATTTCCTATTTCTGATTTATTATTTCCTATTTCCTATTTCTTATTTCCTATTTCTGGTTCTTATCAATTATAAGTCAATAATTTTTAATCTTAAATATTTCATCATAACCTAATGACTGATATCAATCTCTTGCCGGAAGAGCTGCGCCGCCGCGAGGAGGACGAGCTCAAGCGCCTGGCGAGAAAACCCAAGGTGTTCGAGGTCCAACTGACCCTGCCCGAGAAGGAGGAGCCGATGTTCAAGCGCCTGGATATGCCAAGGATTCCCTGGTGGAAAAAGCTGATTGGAATCGCGGCCAAGCCCAAAGCTCCGGAGCCGGAAATGAACATACCCAAAGTCTATCAGCCTGGATACGAGGTGAATTTGTTGTCCGCAAAAAGACCGGCGCCATTGCGCCGCGAAGAACCCAAGCCCGTGTATGTGCCGGTCAAAGCTCACGCGGCCAAGCCGGCCAGGCTCAAGACGTATTTTTGGCGCAATCTGCTGGGCCGGCCGTCATTCCCCATCAAATTCGGCCAAGCTCCCAAAATAGAAAAGCGCGCGCAGGCGCCGCAATTCAAGGCGCCGCCTCTGCCGACTCGGCCGGCCGGCGAGCCCGTGAAAATGCGCCCGGCCCTGCCCGCGCCTCGGATTAAAGGCCCGAGCATCTGGGAGCGCCTAAGCTCTTGGCTTCAGCCCCAGCCGGCCAAGCCCAAAGTGTTCATTCCGGCGCCCTTGCCCCGGCCGTTGCCGCCTATCAGGCCGGTTAAGCCAATATTGCCCAAGCCGACGCGCCGGTCTTTTTGGCTTTGGCTGTTCGGCCCTCGGCCCAAAAAAATTCCCCGGGAACTACCTTTTGTTTCCCAACAAAAAATCGATTTAAGGAGGAAAGCCAGACAATTATTCGTCAAGCCGAAGGAAAAATTCAAGCCGGCTCCCCGGCCATTGCCCCGGCCGCGGCGCGCGCTGGCAGACAGCTGGAAGCGCATTTTTTCCTTGTGGTTTACTGCCGCCAAAGTTAGATCGGAACACGTCAAACTTGTCAGGGAAGAAGCCAAGAAGCATCTAACTGTAGCGCCCTTGCCGGCTCTTCCAAAAATTTCCCGGCCGCTGCCGCCGCCCCGGCCCAGCAAGCCTTTCTGGCCCGCTTGGTTGCGGAATATATTCAAGCCCCGGCCCAGAGTGCCCAAGCCGCCCAAGATTATTCCTCCTAAGCCGGTTATGCCGCCGGTCAGCCATATTAAACCTGAAATAAAACCTGTTGTTAAACCTTTCAAGCCCAAGAAGCCTTTCTGGCCCGCCTGGTTGCGGAATATGTTTAAGCCCCGACCCAAAGTTCCCCGGCCGCCCAAGATCATACCCCCAAGGCCGTTGCCTGCCAAAGAAACAGAACCTGCCAAAATATTCAAGCCGCTGCTGCCGCCCCGGCCCAGCAAGCCTTTCTGGCCCGCCTGGTTGAGAAATATGTTCAAACGCCAGCCCAGAGTGCCTCGGCCGCCCAAGATTATTCCTCTCAAGCCGGTTATGCCGCCGGTCAGCCATATTAAACCTGAAATAAAACCTGTTGTTAAACCTTTCAAGCCCCGGAAGCCTTTCTGGCCTGCTTGGCTCCGCAATATGTTCAAGCCCCGGCCCAAAGTTCCCCGGCCGCTCAAAGTCGTCGCGCCCAAGCCTATTCCGGCCAAAGCCGAGGTCAAACCCGCTCCGATTGAAGCGATCAAACCCCTGGAATTCGAGGGCGGGGAGGGAGTTTTGAGCAAAGTCCGACGTTTGGAAACTCTGCCGCCGGGTCTCAAAAAGCTGAAGAAAGCGCCGGCCAAGCATAAGTATGAAGTCATACCGCGGCTGAAGAAATTAGCCTTGGATATCAATTTGATCCCGCAGGAACTTTTAGCCATCAAAGAAAAGAGCCCGCGCGCCCAAGCCGTCGTCCTGCTGCTCGCCGTCATCTTGCCAGCCTTGCTGGTTTACGGCGCCTATCTGCTGCTTGGTTATTTTCAGGCCGGACTCAATCAGCAGATCAGCGACCGGCAAAGCCAGATCAGCGGACTCAACACGGAGATCGCCAAATACCAGCGGGAAGAAGATCAGCGCAATGCCGACAGAGAGAAAATCCTGGCCGTCAAAAATGTTTTGGATCATCGCGTTTCCTGGACCAAGTTTTTCGATCTGCTCGAAAAGTATACCCTGGATGGCGTCTATTACGGCGGCATCACGCTTGATACCACCGGCCAATTCCTGTTGCCGGCCACGGCCGACAATTACGAGACGGCCTTAAAGCAGGTGGTTGCCTTCAGGGAGGCCAAGGATTTCATCAAATCCGCGGAGATCAATTCCTTGCAGCTTAGCGGCACTGCCCAGGCCGGCATTACCGGGGTTTCCTTCCAGCTGAAAATAGCCCTGCAGGACGGCATCATTAACAAATAATCCAGCATATGCCCGAAAACAAAAAATTTGGCGACCGTTTCAACCGGCTGTTCAAAAAATTCTTCTGGCTGATAATATTAGTCATCGTCTTGGCCGTGTTCGCGGCCGGCTGGTTCGTCTTGCTCGGCCCCCAAGTGAATGTCCTGGCGGAAATGCCCAAGACTTTGCAAGCTTTAGTTGAACAGGCGAGCATCTTGGAGCAGAAAAAAGCCTCTCTGAACGAGCTGTCCCAGGCTCCGCCTCTGCTCTCGCCGGTGGAAGAGAAATTGCTGGATCTGGTTTTGCCGCCAAGCCTGGATTTCCCCTCGGTCGTGGAGCATTTCGTGGCCTTGGGCAAAAGCAACAATTTCCTCATTTCCAGCGTGGACGTCGCGGAAGCCAACGCGGCTAATGGCGCCCTGGGGAGCGGCGACAGCCATCTCAAGAGCGCGACTGTCAATCTGGGGATCAGCATCGGCAAATACGACGAGTTCAGAAGATTTCTCCGGGCGCTGGAGCAGAGCGTGATGATCGCCAATGTTTATTCGGTCAGCTTTCCGCTCAACGGCGTCAGTTTAGTTACTTATTATTATCAATAAATATGAAATAAGAAATAGGAAATAGGAAATATAATGAATCATAAATGTATTAATATTTCTTATTTCATATTTCCTATTTCAGACCCTTTAACACGAGAAATAAGAAATAGGAAATAGGAAATATAATGAATCATAAATGTATTAATATTTCTTATTTCATATTTCCTATTTCAGACCCTTTAACACGAGAAATAAGAAATAGGAAATAGGAAATATAATGAATCATAAATGTATTAATATTTCTTATTTCATATTTCCTATTTCTGATGTTTATTGGAAACTGACAATTAATATCAGCAAAGATCCATAATATAATTTAATAAAGACTTACTAAAAAATGGACAGTAATCACAAAAAAAATCAACTCCTCATCTGGATTCCGCTTATCATCATAATCATCGCCATCGGCGCTCTCTCCACCTATGCTTATTTGGCGTTCGGCAGCCGGCTGCTGAATTTTTGGCTGGGCGTGCCGGCGGAGAATGTTTCTGTCTCTCTGCTTCCTTCGGCCACGGCTCCGCCGGCCAAGGAGACGATTGAGGCAGCCGGGAATCTGGTCAAATGCGGGACTTGGCCCATTGCCAACGTGCCATTGAGCGCGGGTCGGGGAAATCCCTTTTCCAAAAAGCCGGTTTCGCCGGGCCAGCCGGCCGCAACCGGCACGGAGTTGAATTTGCCGTCTGCGAACTGCGTAGCGGCAAAGGACGCGATTTATCAATAACAACCATCTATCTATGGCCGCTAAACCATTAGCCACTCCTCTTGCCAATTATCTGCTGTCCAATAATCTGATTAGCGAAGAGCAGCTCAAACTGCTCGCCGACAAGCAGAAGAAATCCGGCAAGAGCTGGGAAGAGACGTTGCTTGATGAAAAAATATTCACGAGCGCCGATTTTGCCTTGATTAAAGGCAAAGCTTTTAATTTGCCCGTGGCCGAGCTCGGCGATACGGAGATCAACAGCAAGGTGCTCAATCTGCTGCCGCAGAACGTGTCGGAGAATTACCAGATGGTGATTTTTGCCAGGCAGGGCAGGATAATCAGCGTGGGACTGGTCAATCCGGATGATTTCCTGGCGCATGGGGCCGTGGAATTCCTGGCCAAAGAACAGGATTTGGAGCCGAAATATTATGCCATTTCTCTGGCTGATTTCCGCAAGGCTTTCAAGCAATACAGCGCCATCAGGAAAGAACTGGGATCGGCCATCAAATCGGCCGAAGAAAAGTTCGCGGCCAAAGGCTTGCTGCTCGAGGAGACAGGGACCAGAGGGACAGCCGAAACCATCAAAGCCGCGCCCGTGGCCAAAATCGTTTCCGTCATCATCACCAACGCGGTGGAAGGCGGGGCCTCGGACATCCATATCGAGCCGGGCCGGGCGGAAAGCCGCGTGCGCTACCGCGTGGACGGTATACTGCACACTTCGCTGCTGCTGCCCAACTATATCCTCTCGGCCGTGGTTTCGCGCATCAAGGTGCTGTCCAATCTCAAGCTCGATGAAACGCGCGTGCCCCAGGACGGCCGCATCAGCGTGGCGACCGAAGGCCGGCAGGTGGATTTGCGCGTCTCCATTTTGCCCATGCTTAACGCCGAGAAAGTGGTGATCCGCGTGCTTGACACCTCGGCCGGCGTGCCCACATTGGCGCAGCTCGGTTTTCTGCCCCATCACATCGAAGTAATCAATCGCAATATCAAGAAATCCTATGGCATGTTCTTGCTGACCGGCCCCACCGGATCGGGCAAGACCACGACCCTTTATTCGATACTAAACCTGCTGGACCGGGAAAATACCAATATCACCACTTTGGAAGATCCGATAGAATATTACATGGACGGCATCAACCAGTCGCAGGTCAATCCTGACGTCGGCTTCACTTTCGCGTCGGGGCTGCGCGCCATTTTGCGCCAGGACCCCAATATCATCATGGTGGGGGAAATCCGTGACAATGAGACGGTCGAGCTTTGCATCCACGCGGGGCTGACCGGGCATCTGGTCTTTTCCACCCTCCATACTAATGACGCCTGGGGAGCCATACCGCGGCTCATCGACATGAAAGCCGAGCCCTTCCTGCTGTCTTCGACCATCAATCTGGTGATGGCCCAGCGCCTGGTGCGCAAGATCTGCCAGCAATGCAAAAAGGAAATCCAGCTGCCGCCGGCCTTGGCGGCGGAAGTCAAATCGCAGCTTGACGCCATACCGCGGCCGTATTTGGAAAAGCTTAGTCCGGAAAGGAAATTTTATCGCGGTGAAGGCTGCCAGGATTGCGCCAATACCGGCTATAACGGGCGCACCGTCATCAGTGAAATCCTGGAATTCGGCCCGGAGCTCAAGAATCTGATCGCCAAAGGCGTCTCCCAGGCTGATGTCTCGGCCCAGCTCAAGAAGCAGAATTATATTTCCGTCATGCAGGACGGCCTGCTCAAGGCTTTAAGCGGCCAGACCTCGATCGAGGAGGTGTTAAGGGTGACGCAGGCATGAGGGGGCAAGCTTTTAGCTTGTTAGCTTCTAGCTTTTAGCTTTTAATATCTGAATGATCACTTGGTTTTAATTACATTATTAGCAAATAAAAAATAGTAAATGGTAAATGATTTATTTATTATTTCTTGTTTTTTATAATATTAATTAATTTAGAAGCTAAAAGCTAAAAGCTATAAGCTAATAAACAATCAATCTATGCCCAAGGAAAAACAAATTACCATTCTGATCGTCGAAGACGATACCTTTCTGGCGGATCTCTACAAGACCAAATTCGAAATGGAAGGACTCAAGGTGCTGGTCGCTTATGAAGGCGAAAAGGGCTTGGCCCTGGCCAAGAAAAACAATCCGGATATCATCCTGCTCGATCTGATCCTGCCCAAATTGAGCGGTTTTGAAATCCTGAAAACGCTTAAGGCCGATGCCAAATACCGGGATATCCCCGTGGTCCTGCTCACCAATATGAGCCAGAAAGCGGATGTGGACAAAGGGCTCAAGCTGGGCGCCGATGATTATCTGATCAAAGCGCACTTCATGCCGACCGAGGTGATTGAGAAGATCAAGAGATTGGTGGGAAAGCAATAAATCACGAAAACACGAGAACATGAAAACATGAAAGCAAGAAATGATTGTTAAATGGCTAAATTACAAATTCAAAATTACAAATCCCAAATAAATTACAATTACCAAAATCCAAAGGTTTAAAATTTTGAATTTATAATTTTGAAAATTATTTAGAATTTGTAATTTGTGATTTAGTGCTTAATTATTGAGCATTATTAGTAGCCATTCGTATCATTCGGATGCATTCGTAGATTAGTATCGCTATCATCATTTATGCAAACCTCCCAGAGTTTATATATCAAGGAAATTCTCGCGGAAGCGGTCAAGGCCAAGGCCAATGACCTGCATTTTTCCGTTTCCAATTATCCGCTGATGCGCGTCAATGACGGCTTGGTTCCCCTCGAGGACAAGGCGATCGTCAACCAGGAATTCATGAACAGCCTGGTGGAATTCCTGCTGACCGAAGAGCAGAAAAAGAAATTGGCCGCGGACAGGGAAATCATTTTCACTTATGATTTTGACAAGAATTTGCGATTCAAGATCAATGTTTTTTACCAGCGCGGCTATATTTCCGCGACTTTGCGCTATATCCCTTCGCAAGTGCCCACGATCGACGAACTGGGGCTCAATCCCATCCTCAAAAAGCTGGCGGAAAGCAAAAAAGGCCTGATCATTATCGCCGGGCCGTTCGGCTCGGGCCGCTCCACGACGGCCGCGGCTTTGGTGGAGGAGATCAACCGGAGCCGCAAGGAATACATCATCACCATCGAACAGCCCGTGGAATATTACTTTACCAACAAAAAAAGTGTCATCGAGCAGAGGGAAGTGGGACTGGATACCAGATCCTTTCTGGACGCCCTGTCGTATTTCCAGGAGGAAGACGGCGACGTGCTCTATTTGAGCCAGATGAATGATCCGCAGATCGTGCCCCAGGTGCTGGAGATCGCCCGTGGCAGCTCCCTGGTGATTTCCACCATGGGGGCGGATTCGGCTTTGCGGGCCCTGTCCGCCATTTTGGACATGTTCCAAAGCTTCGATGAGCAGCGCGTCCGTGATCTGCTCTCGAGCGCCCTGCGCGCCGTCATCTGCCAAAAGCTGCTGCCGCGCGCCGGCGGCGGCCTGCTGGCCGCGCAGGAGATTTTGCTCGTCACTGACGCGGTGCGCTCCATTATCGCCGGCGGCAGCATCAATCAGCTGGCCAGCATCATCCAGACTTCGCGCAAAGAGGGCATGATATCCATGGAGCAGGTGCTGGCCGATCTGGTGGGCGCCGGCAAACTGAAGCTCGAGGACGCCCTGGCCAACGCGGTGGACCGGAAATCGTTGGAAAAAATGTTGTATTCTTGATGAAATAAGAAACATCAGCCTTCGGAGAAAGAAATTTATTTTATTTCCTATTTCTTGTGTTGAAGAGCCAGAAATAGGAAATATGAAATAAGAAATAAGAAATAATAATAAGTTAATAATGAATTTATATTTCCTATTTCCTATTTCTTATTTCAGTATTTCAATTATATTTCCTATTTCCTATTTCTTATTTCAGTATTTTAATGTTTTTCGTGACTAATTATGCCCATTTTCTATTACAAAGCCAAGGACCGGGAAGGCCGGGTGAGCGAAGGCATCATTGAGGCGGCCAGCGATGAAGCGGTGGCTGATTTACTGCTGGCCAAGAATTTGGTCGTGGTGGAGATTTCCCAGCAGAAGCAGAAGCAGGTCTACCTGAAGTTTTTGGATATTTTCCGCCGCGTCAGCACCAAGGAGCTGGTGATTTTTTTCCGCCAGCTGTCGGTGCTCATTTCCGCCAATATTCCCGTGGTGCGCGCTCTGCGGACGCTGGTCCGGCAGACAAAAAACGCCAATCTCAAGAAAATCACCGAGGCTTTGGCCGATGAAGTGGAAGGCGGCGCCACCATGTCTTCGGCCATGGAGGCTTATCCCCAGACTTTCGGCAAATTCTACGTCAATATCGTGCGTTCGGGCGAGACTTCGGGCCGCTTGAGCGAAGTCATGAATTACCTGGCGGATCAGAAGGAAAAAGATTACGATCTGGAATCGCGGGTCAAGGGAGCCATGTATTACCCGGCTTTTATCCTGGCGGTGCTCGCCGTCGTCGGCTTCATCGTGCTGGTCTACGTGGTGCCCAAAATCACGGTAATGCTGGCCGAGTCCGGCGCCAAGCTGCCTTTGCCCACCAGGATCCTGATGGGCACTTCCGGATTTTTCGTCAGTTACTGGTATCTGATCATCGGCGCGGTCATCGGCCTGGCCGTCGGTTATGTGTTTTACGCGAGAACGCCGGGCGGCCGGCGCACTCTGGATCTGATCAAAATCAAGATTCCCATCTTCGGCAATATTTTCAAAAATATCTATATCGTGCGCATCTGCCGCAGCTTTGCCACCCTGCTAAAGGGCGGCGTAACCGTGTCCCAGAGCCTGGAGGTGGTCAAAGACGTGGTGGACAACAAAGTCTATGAGGAAATCCTGCAGAATACCATCAACAGCGTCAATGAAGGCAATCCCGTGTCCGAATCATTATCCCAATCGCCGCATTTCCCGCTGATGGTGCCGCAGATGATTTCCGTGGGCGAGGAGACCGGCCGCCTGGACGAGGTGCTGGAGCGGATCGCCGAATTCTATTCGCGGGAGATAGACGCCAGCGTGCGCAACCTTTCCAGCCTGATCGAGCCCATTATTATGGTGGTTTTGGGCATTGGCGTGGCCTTTTTCGTGGCCGCCATTCTCCTGCCCATCTGGCAGCTGTCGTCATCGTATCAGGGATGAGGGGGGGAAGGCACGAAAGCACAAAAACAAGAAAACAAGAAATCAAGAAAACAAGAAAACAAAAAATCAAGAAAAACACAAAAGCATGGAAAACATAAGAACATGAAAGCATGAGAACATTGAAACATGAAAAATACTGAAATAAGAAATAAGAAATAGGAAATATAATGAATCATAAATGTATTAATATTTCTTATTTCTTATTTCCTATTTCAGACCCTTTAACACGAGAAATAAGAAATAGGAAATAGGAAATAATATTAAGTTAAATAATGGAATTGCTTATTTCTTATTTCATATTTCCTATTTCTGGCTCTTTAATATAAGAAATAGGAAAAATAAATTTCTTTCTCCGAAGGTTGATATTTCTTATTTCCCAATAATCATGCTATAATTAATTTAAATATATTATGTGGATAAGCTTCAAAAGGTCGGATTATCCATAGAAAATTTTTATTTCCACCCGAGCTCGGGAATAAATAAATCAAAAATAAGGAAAATTCAATAAAAATATGAATAAAAAAGGTTTTACGTTAATCGAATTGCTGGTGGTGATTGCGATTATCGGCATTCTGTCAACACTCGCCATCTTGTCGCTATCCGGCGCCAGGAACAAGGCTTATGAAGCCAAGATTCAGAGCGACATATCGCAGATAAAGAATTTTATGGATGCCAGTTATCTCGATACTTCTAGTTATATGACAGTTGGATCTCCCTCTCCAATGCCGACCCCGCCATCATCATGTAGCAGTGCTTCTTATGCTGTTAGTTCATCTACAAATACTTATACTATATCTGCTCCATCTTGTGTAAGTACAACAGGATCCATATGTGCTGATGCGACAATTACTCCGACGTTAGTTCCTACAGCAGGGATCACTGCTGGAATAAAATGCAAATAATAATATGAAAAAGACAAATTCAAAAGGTTTTACGTTGATTGAATTGTTGGTAGTCATTGCCATCATCGGCATCTTGTCTACCATGGCGGTAGTTTCTCTTAGCGGGGCCAGGAGCAAAGCTGATGACGCGAAAATAAAAAGCGATTTATCCCAATTAATATCCTATGCGGCTCTAACCTATGAAAGCGGAGACTTTACCGGTTTCAATAGCACGACCGCCGCCGGTATCAGGGATAAATCAGGAGCTGCTTATACAGTCACCTCGACTAATGGCGCTAATGGTATGTGGTGCGCATCCAGAAAATTAAGCACTGTTAATACTTATTGTGTTGATTATCTGGGTCAAAATAAAGAAAGCCAGACCTCTATTTGTGCATCAGCCGGTGTTTGTCCTAATTAAAAAATATGACTAAAACAAATTCAAAAGGTTTTACCTTAATCGAATTATTGGTGGTTATTGCCATTATCGGCATTTTATCCACTTTGGCCATTCTTTCTCTTTCCGGCTCCAGAGACAAGGCTAATGATGCCAAGCGGATATCGGATGTGCGTCAGCTGGCCATGACAATCGAAGCGGAAAATGCGTCTAATCCCGGAGGAGCCATGTCCGGATGCACTACTGCTAATGTTTCAACAATCACTTGTACCGGACCTGGCGATATCAGCAAATTTTCCACTGTCAAGGATCCCAGTGGAGTATCCTCTGCTTGCCTAAATAGCGCAACTGCATATTGCCAGTATTCTATTTCAAACCAGGCTGGATCCGGAACTTCCACTTTAAGCGATTATGAAATCAAATTTTGGCTGAAAGCTGGATCCGGTTCTTTGCCCGCCGGACTTGATTGCGTAAAAAGCAATTTGCAGTGGGCGACGGGTACTACTGGATGTCCATAAACCTATTTAAAAAATCCTCTCCGCCATTGGCGGAGAGGATTTTTTTTGGTCTAGAAATTTTTCCCCCTTTATAAGGGGGAGACTTGCCCCGCCTTGGCGGGGTAAAAGGGGGATAATTGAATTTAAATTACCCCTCCCTAAACCCCCAGGGGACCTGCTTGCGCAGGCAGGGGTTTGCCGAGGTTTTTCCCTCCTTTCCAAGACCTGTCCTGCCAAGCGGGAGGGGGGATTAAGGGGAGGTTCTAAGTAGAGACGCAAGATTTTGCGTCTCTGAATTGAAGCTATATTTGTTCCATAGAGACGCCTTGCAATGTGTCTCTACAAACTTCTGGTGTCATCCCCCGCCGTGGCGGGGGATGACAAGGAAGCCCACTGGCAATAAATTTAGTGACAAATAAGTATATTTAAGAATCATGAACTTTTATGCTATAATATAAATATGCATATCATTAATAACAAAAAAGGCTTTACGCTGATAGAGTTCCTGATAATCATCGCGGTCCTGGGAATTCTGGCCGTGCTGGCCATGTTGTCGCTCGCCGGCTCCAGAGCCCAGGCCTATGATTCCAAGATACTAAGCGACATCCACAATATTAAAGCCGCTCTTTCGGCCTGCGCCAATGAAAACGCCGATTCTTACGCTGCCTGCGCGCTTCCGGCCGGCTTTGCGCCGCCCCCCTGCTCCCCGGATACGGCTTATCATTTCGCCACCAGCACGGACGAAAGCAAATACGTGATCTGGGCGGCCAGCTGCGCCCAGTGGGGAAAAGTCCTCTGCACCGATTACACGGGCTTTTCCGGAATTGTCGGGCTGATTAGGCGGTATCCGAGTGCGTGTTTGCAGTAAGGATAGGTAATCACAAAAGCACAGAAAGCACAAAAGCATAAATGCAAAAAACAAGAAATCAATGAATCAAGAAATAAAAAAATTAATAGAGGAAATCAAGAAATAGAAAAAACTGTCATCCCGAGGGAGCTCAAGCGACCGTGGGGATCCCATGGAATTACAAATAATCAATTTAACTGAATCTAGTATTTCCTCGGGATCCCCACGCTTCACTCTCCGCCTTGAGGCGGATCGTTACGCTCGGGATGACATCTGTTCTCGTGCTTTCGTGTTTTTGTGCTTTCGTATTTTCCGTGACTATATGATCCAAAGAACCAAATTCAAATTAGTCGTTTATATTTTTCTGCTGGCGATCGGCGGCTCGTTGGTAGTTTGGCTGATGCTTTATCAGTCGGCCTTAAGCCGCGATTACGAGCGGCTGGGGCAGCTGCGCGCCGTCCAGGCCGAGCTGGCCGCTTATTATGCCAGATTCAATACTTATGTGATCCCGCGCTGTTCCTTGGGAGCGGCCATCAGCGCTTGCGCGGGCGAAGGGGACCGCCAATTGCCGTTTGCCCAAATTGCCGATCCGTTAAACAGCAACGGCTATCAGTATACTGTCGGCGCCATGAGCGACGACGATTACCGCGTCAATTTCGGCCTGGAAATCGGCCTCGCCGGCCTGTCGCCCGGAGGCTATGGGATGACGAAGGGGGGAATAATAAAGTAAAATCCTAAATTCTAAACTCTAAATTCTAAATTCATAGTAAGATAAATTTATGGAGAATAATATGCGTACCGATCGAATATATGATTTAGAAGAACGAACATATAAATATGCTCTTAGCTGCAGGAATTTCATTAGAAATCAATTAAAAAGTATTCCAAATTTTGAATATAGCAAACAATTAATACGATCTTCCGGATCTGTTGCCGCGAATTATATAGAAGCGAATGAAGCCTTAAGCGTGAAAGATTATTATCATCGCGTTAAAATTTGCCGGAAAGAGATAAAAGAAAGCATATTATGGCTAAAATTGCTAACTACTGAAAATAATCAAGAACTAGATAATTTACTTAAAGAATCAAATGAGTTAATGAAAATTTTTGGCTCAATTATTTGTTCAAAAGATGATAACAAAGTAAAATAGATTTAATTTTTTAAATTTTGAATTTATTTAGAGTTTAGATTTTAGAATTTAGAGTTTATTGAAATATTTATTTAGAGTTTAGATTTTAGAATTTAGAGTTTATTGAAATATTTATTTAGAGTTTAGATTTTAGAATTTAGAGTTTATTGAAATATTTATTTAGAGTTTAGATTTTAGAATTTAGAGTTTATTGAAATATTTATTTAGAGTTTAGATTTTAGAATTTAGAGTTTATTGAAATATTTATTTAGAGTTTAGATTTTAGAATTTAGAGTTTAAATACAGGAATGTTTTATTTATTAATATTCATTTTGGGCCTCATCATTGGCAGTTTCCTTAACGTGGTGATCCTGCGCCTGCGCAGCGGTGAGCCTATCGCCTGGTCGCGCTCGCGCTGTCCGCACTGCCGGCAAGAGCTTCGAGCCAATGAGCTGATACCGCTAATAAGCTTTATCTTTCAGCGCGGGCGCTGCCGCCATTGCCGCGGGAAGATTTCCTGGCAATATCCTGTAGTGGAACTGGGTACCGGCTTGCTGTTCATACTTATTACCTACCGGCTGGCAGCCGGATACAGCCCGCTGGCGATTTTGGAAAACCGGGAAACACTGATTTATTGGCTGCGGAACGTAATTTTTGTCTGCGTCCTCATAGTCATTTTCGTCTATGATCTGCGCTGGAGCCTGATACTGGATAAAGTGACCATCCCGGCCATGGCTGTGGCGCTCTTTATCAATCTTTATCTGGGACAGGATTGGCGGCTCTTGCTGCTGGGAGGGCTGATCGGCTTGGCATTCTTTGCCCTGCAGTTTATAATATCAAAAGGCAAGTGGCTGGGCGGGGGAGATTTGAGATTGGGATTGCTTATGGGGCTGATGCTGGGCTGGCCACAGGTGCTCGCCGCGATCTTACTGGCGTATGTGATCGGCGCGCTCACGGCCATTCCCTTGCTGGTCATGAAGAAGAAAAACATGAATTCGGAAATTGCCTTGGGCACCTTCCTGACGCTGGGCACGCTGATCATGCTGCTCTGGGGGAAGGAGATAATCGGGTGGTATGTGGGAATGTTGGGATAGTTGCCAGTTGCCAATTGCAATTAGTAATGGAAATTATAGGAAGAGGGGCAGAAATATGAAATAGGAAATAGGAAATATAATTGAAATACTGAAATAGGAAATAAGAAATAGGAAATATCAGCCTTTGGAGAAAAAAAAATTATTTAATTCCTATTTCTTATTTCATATTTCTTGTGTTAAAGAGCCAGAAATAGGAAATATGAAATAAGAAATATTAATATATCAATAATGCATTATATTTCCTATTTCCTATTTCATATATTTCATATTTCTATTAATCCAATCAATTAAAATAAATATTAATTTTCATGACTTATAAGACTGAAATAAAAATAAACGGCTTCACCCTCATTGAGCTGATGATTGCCATTGCTATTTTTGTCATTCTTTTGTCTATGACCGTCCTGAATTTCCGCAGCAGCGACAAAAATAAAGATCTGCACTCTAATGCCAATCTGGTTCTGGCCGGCATCGAGCAGGCGCAGTCTATGGCGCTTTCCGGCCAGCTGGTCGGGGGTACTATTCCCGACAGCTATAATTTTGTCATAAAGCTGTGTAAAACTGGAGCCGGTAATTGTGGCTATTTTTTGACAGCCAGCACGACAGCCAGTTCAATACTTATCAAATCGGTCAGCACCACCAAGGCCTATGTAAGTTCAACCGGCGTTACCATCGGCTTTGCCCCGCCGCGCGCCAATGCCACAATCAGCGGCGGCGCCACGTCAACGGTTATAACCTTGTATCATGTCAGCGATCCCAGCATTCTTTGGTATATCTGCTTCAGCAGCGTCTCCGGCCGGGCCTTTGTGACTAATAATAAAGCGGATTGCCAATAACTTATTAATTAATTTTTTGTGAAATGAAAAATGAAGCGCCTAATCAGTCTGGACAGAGTTTGATCGAAGCAATCATCGCCATCGGCATCATAGTCGTCGGGCTGTTCAGCATCTGGGCGCTTTTTATGTCCAATAATTTCAGCGAACAGGAATCGGAAACGCGCATCCTGGCGTCCAATCTGGCGCGCGAAGGCATTGAAGCCGTCAAAAACATCCGCGATACCGATTGGCTCAAGCGAGATGAAAATATCCAGAATGCCTCCAATGCCGTCTGGCTCTGGGATCAGAATACCTCTTCGACCGAGCTCACCTATAATTATGGCATTGTGCAGAATTTATTCGTAAATGATTATGTTTATATTACTTCGACATCGGGTGAGACCGATTCCGCCAATAAATTATATCTGCGCTCCGATGGATTTTACGATCACAATCCGACCGGCAGTTCCACGCCCTACAGCCGGGTTTTGATTTTTACGGCTTTGTGTTGCACCTCTTCAAATGGCGTTACTTGTGATACGCCGGTTACCTCCTTTAGTACTTCATCAAATTCAAATAATTGTTCAGGCAAGCTGAAAATAGGTATGGATGTTATTTCCAAGGTCAAATGGACGATCAATAAACAGCCCCGATCGGTGGTGGTGGAGGATCAGATTTTCAATTGGAGATAGCGATAGTAAATCTTTCGTAGCGTTGAAAACAAAAGTATTTAAATGCGAATTAAGAGTAAAAAAATACTGAAATAAGAAATAGCCTGCCTGCGCAGGCAGGGAAATAGGAAATATCAGCCTTTGGAGAAAAAAATTTATTTTATTTCCTATTTCTTATTTCATATTTCTTGTGTTAAAGAGCCAGAAATAGGAAATATGAAATAAGAAATATTAATATATTAATAATGCATTATATTTCCTATTTCTATTTCTTATTTCTATTGAACCAATCAAATAAATCAATTATCATCTTCTCATGTTGTATAAGAAATATAAACAAATAAGTGGTTTTACCTTAATCGAAATCCTGGTGGCGACGGCTATTTTCGCCGTGGCTTCGGTTATCATCGGCGGAATCTTCATGAATGCCACCAATCTCCAGCGGCAGTCGGCCAATGTCCAGAGATTGCAGAACGAAGGCCGCTATATGATAGAGAAAATCGCCCGGGAAATCCGCGGCCGCGAATTGGATTTATACAATTCTTCCAGTACCGCCTTGGTTTTCAAAAAAGATGAAAGCGGCAATGTCGTCACCATCCAATATCGCAGTTCCAGCAGCCTGGCTTATACCAGCCAGGACGGCACGGCCAACCTCAATGCCGCGGATGTCAGGATTCCGTCTTTGAAATTTTTTATCTATCCCCAATATGAATATATTCCCGGCACCAGCACGCCCACCATCAATGTCCAGCCGCGGGTGACGATCCTGATGAAAATTGTCAATAATGACATCCCCAAATACCAGAAGCAGATTACCATCCAAACCACCATCTCCAGCAAGATTTATAATCGTTAGAAATTTATGTTCAAAGTTCAAGGTTCAATAAATAATAATGCTAATCTGCTAATTAATGCCAATATTAAATATTAAATATTGAATATTAATTATCAGTTACCAGTTATCAGTTATCATTAAGTTAATCAGTTAACAGTTATTAATGGTATAATTGGTTATTGGATACCTGCCTGCGCAGGCAGGTATTCGTAGATTAGCACCGCTATCATCATTCGTATGTATTCGTATATTAGCATTATTAATATTTTTTCATGCCGCTAAACTTAAAACACAACCAGAAAGGCATTATTCTGCCGATGACTATGATCATTCTGGCGATCTTGTTGTCCATTTCCGTGGGTTTCGCCGTTTTTGTGATTTCCGATATCAATCAGGCCCGGGCCGTTGACAATTCCACTTTGGCTTATTACGCGGCCGACGCCGGCCTGGAACGCAGCCTGTTTCTGATCAGGAAAGCCGGAGTTACCACCACAGATGCATTAACGAAGAATGGAACATTAGCTGGCAATAATTCGTCCTGGAATACGTCGAGCTCCACTGATTATGAAAAAGTGGTTTTGCGGCAAAGGCTTTATGAAGGCGAGAGCTTCAAATTGTATTTTTTAAATCGCGCCGGCGGAAATAATGTCAATTGTTTAAAGTTGATTTATAACGATGATTGCACTATGCAGGCGTCTTTCACTCAACTGTCGCCGACAACCGATAGTAATGGAATTGTATCTTTTTTAACCGATCAGAGCCCGCTAGTTCATTCGGGAGAAACCGATATTCCATTTAAGCCAGTGGTTCCAGCAATTGGAAGAATAGATTATGTGGTAGAATTTAAAAATTTGTTTTGTATCGGTGTCAATAATATCGATCGGGTGAATATTTATGCATATGATGACTTGGATTGCTCCAGTACTCAAAGTTATAAGTCGATTTCCAATCTGACATTAGATATCAAAGGCACGGAGAGAGGATCCAGCCAGGAGATCACGGCCACTTTGCCGCCGCGCGATCCCATCTCGGGCCTCTTCGGCTTTGTCTTGTTCTCCGACCAATCAATTACCAAAGGAGGATACCAATAATTAGCTTGTTAGCTTATAGCTTGTTAGCTTATAGCTTATATATTAATTAATAGTAATGCTAATTTACGAATGCCTGCCTACCGGCAGGCAGGCATGCGAATGATACGAATGGCTGCGAATAATGCTTAAATAATAAAGCACCAAATCACAAATCACAAATTCTAAATAAATCACAATGACCAAAATTTAAATGTTTAAAATTTTGAAATTAATATTTTGAAAATTATTTGACAGTTTGGCTGTCATCCCGCTTAGCGGGATGATTGCGAAGCAATCATTTGAGATTTTAAATTTGTAATTTAATCATTAGCATTATTAGTTTCATTAGCATCAATTAGCAGATTAGTATTATTATTTAACTGATTATTTAATCAATGAACAAAGCGGAAGCGGAAAAAAGAATCAAAAAGCTCAAGCGGCAATTGCAGGAAATTGATTATGCTTATTATGTCCTGGATCGCCCCATCGTGTCCGACGCGGTCCGGGATTCGCTTAAGGACGAGTTGGAGCGCCTGGAAAAGCAATACCCGGCGCTCATCACTCCGGATTCGCCGACCCAGCGCATCGGCGGCAAAGCCCTGGGCAAATTCGATAAATATCGGCACAAGATCCCCAAATGGTCTTTTGACGACATGTTTTCTTTTGCCGAAGTGCGGGAATTTGACGCCAAAACCAAACGTTTCCTTGGTCTTCCGGAAGATCGCGATTTGGAATACGTCTGCGAGCTCAAGATCGACGGTTTGAATATGTCTTTTATCTACGAGCACGGTCTGCTCTCTAAAGGCGTGACGCGCGGCGACGGCGTCATCGGAGAAGTAGTGACCCATACCGTCAGGACGATCGGCTCGGTGCCGCTGTTGCTCAATGAACCGCTTAACATTGAAGTGGGCGGAGAAGTCTATATGCCTATTGACAGCTTTAAAAAAATAAACAAGGAACAGAAAAAAAAGGGTGAGGCGCCCTTCGCCAATCCGCGCAACGCGGCCGCCGGCACGGTCCGCCAGCTGGATCCGGCCGTGGCCGCCGGCCGGGATCTGGACACGTTCATGTGGACGATCTATGAACCGCTCCATTACGGCCTCAAGGCCCAGCTGGAGATCATGGAAAAAATGACAGCTTTGGGATTCAAGGTCAATCCGCATTATAAAAAAGTGAAAAATATAGAAGCAGTCAAGCAATACTTCGATCATTGGCGGCAATACCGCCAGACCTTGCCCTATCAGATAGACGGCATCGTCATCAAGATCAATGATCTCTCCCTGCAGGAGCGGCTGGGACGCACGGCCAAATACGTGCGCTGGGCCGCGGCTTATAAATTCCCGGCCGAACAGGTAACGACCGTGGTGGAAGATATCGGCGTGCAGGTCGGCCGCACCGGCGTGCTGACGCCGGTCGCGCATCTTACTCCTGTGGCTTTGGCCGGATCCATAGTCAAGCGCGCCACTTTGCATAATCTGGATGAAGTCAACCGCCTGGATGTCAAAATCGGCGATACCGTGGTCCTGCAGAAAGCCGGCGATGTGATACCGGATATCGTGGAAGTCCTGCCCAAAATGCGCACGGGCAAAGAAAAGAAATTCCAGATGCCCAAGACTTGCCCGGTCTGCGGGCGTAAAGTAGCCAAAAAAGAGGGCGAAGTCGCCTACTACTGCACCAATAAAAACTGCTATGCCCAGCAGATCGAGAAGCTTGCCCATTTTGTTTCCAAGCCGGGCTTTGATATTGACGGCTTGGGGCCGAAAATCCTGGAACAGCTGCAGCAGGAAGATCTGATCAAGAATCCGGCTGATATTTTTACGCTGACCGAAGACGATTTGCGGCCGCTGGAGCGTTTTGCCGAAAAATCGGCGCAGAATCTCATTGAAGCGATCGGCAGAAGCAGGGAAATTGCTCTGGCGAAATTCATTTATGCTCTCGGCATCAGGCATGTGGGGGAAGAGACGGCTTTGCTTTTGGCCAAGCAGGTTTCCCGGTCCGGCTCCGCCTGGGGGCGGGCAGGCCGCCAAAGCAAGAAAAATAAATCGCTTGGCCCGAAAGATCTGCTGATTAAGTTTGACGCCCTGGATCTGCGGCAGCTGGAGCAAATCAAAGAAGTCGGGGAGAAAGTGGCGGGAAGCATCAAAGAATGGTTCGCGGACAAAGGCAATCGGGAGCTGCTCAAGGACTTTGATCGCAGCGGCGTCAGAATTATTCCGCCGGAAGCGGCTGCCGCGGGGAAATTGAACGGCTTGACCTTCGTGCTGACCGGCGAACTTGAAAGCTACACGCGCGACGAGGCCAAGGAGAAAATCCGTTCCCTGGACGGCGCTGTTTCTTCCAGCGTCAGCTCCCAGACCGATTACGTGGTGGTCGGCGATCAGCCCGGATCAAAATACGATCGGGCGAAAAAATTAGGAGTAAAGACGATAGCCGAAGCCGAATTCAAACGATTGCTGCAATAGCCGGCAGCTGGATTATTAAAATAAGGCACTGATTATCAGATCAGTGCCTTTGGCTTCTTTTGCCGGAAATAAGGAAAATTCCGATTCGGCTTTTTTCACTCCACCGAGAGGCGGCAGCGGACAATCCGCAAGTTGTTGACAGTCAAGAAAGGAGGTTAGCATAAAGTCTGCCAAAACAGATGGCAAACCGGCCGCGAGCCGAATCAAAAAAAGCAGCATCCTGCTCTTTTTCCCTTTTTGAGGGCGGAATTTTCCAAAAACAGTCTAAAGAGCTGATAAGATAATTTTAGCAGATTGCCGGCAAATGTCAATATTTAATCGCCTTGATTTTTTAGGTTGAAAATGTTAAAGTAAAGGGCGTATGAAACCCCAATTATCAAAAAAGATTTCGGAAATGTTTCCGGCATTGCTGATCTGGCTGACGCTCCTGCTGACAATAGTGATTTCTTTTATCAGCCCCATCTGGGCCATTTATTTCATTCTGGTTTTTTCCGTCTATTGGATAGTGCGTTTGTTCTATATGATGTTCTGGCTGGTTGTTTCCTGGTGTTACTATCGGCGCGACATCAAGATTGATTGGTATGAGAGATTAAAATCCTTGCCTAAGGATTATTTGGAATATTACCAGGTGATAACTTATCCGACGTATAAGGAGCCGTATGACGTGATCGAGCGGTCGCTCGAAAAATTATTGGAAACTGATTATCCCAAAGACCGCATGATAGTGGCCCTGGGAGGCGAAGAGCGCGACCAGGCCAACTTTGAAGCTATTGCCGCCAAAATCAAGGAAAAATTCGGTGATAAATTCTTCCGGCTGTTTATCACCGTGCATAAGGGCGAGGCGGGCGAGCTAATGGGCAAAGGAGCCAATGTCCATTTCATGGAAGCCAATCTTAAGAAAGAAATTGATCGGCTGGGCCTGCCTTACGAAAAAATCATTGTTTCCTGCTTTGATATCGAAACTTTGCCGCATCCCCAGTATTTTGCTTATTTGGCATACAAATATCTGACGCATCCCAATCCCACCCATGCCAGCTATCAGCCGCTTATCTTATACAATAATAATATCTGGCAATCCAATCCCATCATCCGCGTCGTGGCTTCGGCTACGACTTTCTGGCTGCTGACGGACATGTCGCGGCCGGAAAGACTGCTGACTTTTTCCTCGCACAGCATGAGCTTCAAGATGATCGTGGATGTGGGATTCCATGACAAGACGATTGTCTCCGAGGATTCGCGCATCTGTCTGCAGGCCTTGGTGCGCTATGATGGCGATTATGAGGTGGTGCCGCTGTTTATTACTCTGTCCATGGATACAGTCTATATAGATTCGTTTTGGAAGAGCCTGAAAAATCAATACAAACAGATGCGCCGCTGGGCTTGGGGCGCCGAGCATTTCCCCTGGATGTGGGATAATTTTTTCGGAGCCCGCAAGAACAGCCGCATTAAGTTAAAAAAAAGATTGCAGTATCTCTGGAATCAGTCCGAGGGCATGTATTCCTGGGCTACGGCGCCGCTGCTCATACTTATCGTCGGTCATCTGCCCTTATGGCTGGCCTCAAGTACGGATAAAGCCACGGCTTTTTTTCAAAATGCCCCCATTACTCTGCAATGGCTGATGTCGATCGGCATGCTGGGACTAATTGTCAATTCCATCATGTATACTTTCCTGCTGCCGCCGCGGCCGCAGGGATTTTCCCTGTTGAATTATCTGATTATGATCTTGCAATGGGCGGTTTTTCCCGTGACCATAGTGATCTTTGGCTCTATTCCGGCGATTGAGTCGCAGACCAGATTGCTGCTGGGCGGCAAGTACCGGCTGGGATTCTGGGTGACGGAAAAAAGGGTGAAATGAGAGACACAAAAGCACGAAAACACGGAAAGCACGAGAGCATGAAAACATTAAAACATGAAAGTAAAAAAAATAAGAAATAAGAAATAAGAAATAAGAAATATCAACATCAGATAGTAAAAATTTATTTTATTTCCTATTTCCTATTTCCTATTTCTAATGTTTAATGGCATCTGATAACTAGGAAATATTGCTATATTATTAAATTGTTAAATGGCCTACACATGAATTTTCCCAAAGTCACAATCCAGATGGTCACTTGCAACAGCCGCCGGCTGCTGCCTTTTTCCCTGCCCTCGATTCTGGATCAGACTTACCGCGATTTCCAGGTTTTGATCATCGATAATGATTCGCAGGATGGCACGGCAGCTTATATCCGCGGCAATTTTCCCCAGCTGGCTGTTTTTCAGAATAATCAGAATTGCGGCTTCGCCAAAGCCAACAATCAGGGCATTAAGCTGTTCAAATCGCCTTATATCGTTTTTTGCAATCCGGATATTATTTTGGAGCCGGATTGGCTGGAAATTTTAATGGCCGCCGTCGAGGATGAAGCCTACGCCAATTACGGCAGTTTCGGCGGGAAGCTGCTGAAGCTGAAGATCATTGACAGCGATTCGGGAGATTTGGAAAAATCCGTGATTATCGATTCCTGCGGCCTGAAGCTGCTTGGCAATCATCGAGTAGTGGAATTGGGGGCGGGGGAGCAGTCGGAAAGTTTCCGGGTGGTAAAGGAAGTCTTCGGGCAGGGCGGCGCCCTGTCGCTGTATAAACGGGAGGTCTTGGAGAAAATAAGCCTGCGGGACAAGTATCATCCCCAAGGTGATTATTTCGACAGCAGCTTGTTTTTTTATAAAGAAGATGTGGATTTGGCTTGGCGCCTGCGCCTGGCCGGCTACCAGTCCCTGTTGCTTCCCGCGGCGGTGGCCTACCACTTGCGCACTTTTGCCGGTTCGCAGCTGGAGCCGGCGGGAAAAATCATTAAAAATCGGCGCCAGCAGACGGCCCTGGCGAAATATTATTCCTACCGCAATCATTTACTGGTAATGCTAACCGATGAATTTTTTGTCAATTGGCTCTATTATTTTCCGCGAATCTTTTGGTATGAATTAAAGAAGCTGTTCTATGTAATGATTTTTGAAACAAGAAACTTAAGCGCTCTTGGTGAAATATTGCTGTTGCTGCCCCAGATAATCAGCAAACGCAAAGAAATTTTTGCCCGCTGTCGGATTACAGCCAAGGATATCAGAAAGTGGATTGAATAAAAAAATTGTCAAATTATCATATTGTCACACTGTCACATTGTTAAATTTTTTCGAGATTACTAATTAGTATTTAGCAATGTAACAATGTAACAATGTAACAATGTAACAGTGTTAGCCATGGAAATTTCCATTGTCATCAACAATTACAAAACCCGCGGGCTGCTCAAGCAATGTTTGAACGGCATTTTCGCCAATCCGCCATCGGTGGATTTCGAAATCATAGTTGTCGATAACAATTCCGGCGACGGATCAGTGGAATTGATTAGGGAAAAATTCGCCCCGGATTATCCGGTGCGCGAAATCGGCGCCCCGGCTGGCGAGGTGGAAAAGGTTTTTTCCGGATTTGCCGGCGGCAATAATCAAGCAGACGGCTTATTCCAAGGAATCAAATTGATCGCATCAGAGGAAAACTTGGGACATCAGCGGGGCAATAATCTGGGAATCAAACATTCGTCGGGTAAATATATCCTGATTCTCAATACGGACATTGCCATTATGGATCAGGGCATTGATAAGCTCTATCAGTTCATGGAACAGCAGCCTCAAGTCGCCCTCGTCGGGCCGCGGCTCAAGAATCCCGACGGATCGATACAGTTCTCCTGCTTGCGCTTCCCCTCCGCCTGGGTGCCGATTTATCGGCGGACCGCTTTGGGCAAATTGCCGTTCGCTAAGCGCGAGATCGATAAATATTTAATGACTGATTTCAATCATAGCGAGACTCGGCCGGTGGATTGGATTTTGGGATCGTGCGAGCTGGTGCGCCGCTCCGCTATTGATCAGGTCGGCCTGATGGATGAGGAATTGTTCATGTATTTTGGCGATGTGGCTTGGTGCAAGAAATTTTTTCAGGCCGGGTACAGCGTTTACTATTTTCCGGAGACGGATATCGTGCATTATCATAAGCGGGAATCGGCGGAGAGCGGAATGTTTTCCAAAATTTTTTGGATCCATATCTTTGATTGGATCAGATATCTAAAGAAATATACCTAAAAATATGACGGATAACCGACAATTTGCCGGCAATGAGTTTCTTGGCTCTAAGCCTATTTATTATAAGAAAAGGAAACTGCCCTGGCTGCTGCTTTCCGCCGTTATTTTCTTAATCGCTCTAATAATCATCCTGACGCCCTTGGTTTATAACGGGATTGCCATTGCCCGGACGGCGCAGAGCATTAAGGATCGGATTGAGCCGCTGCGCGCCGCTCTGGACAAAAAAGATTGGCCCGCGTTGGAAGCCGATTTACAGTCAATCGAGAACGATTTATTGCTGATTAAAAGCCGGACCGGGCGGCTTGGCCCGATTCTCTGGCTGCCCGCGTTTGCTAACAATGCCAAAAGCGTACAGGAGATGTTGCAAGTATCCGCCGATCTGCTTTCCGGATACGATCAGCTAGCAGTGATACTCTCCCAGCGGCCGACGACTCCCGGCCAAGCGGCATTGGGATTTGCCACGCCGGAGCAGAAGAAGAATTTTTTGCAGCTCCTTAGCAATAATGCAAGCGATCTGGCCGCGGCCGAGGCTAAGGTAGTAGCGGCAAAAAAAGTCCTGGAAGGGATAGATACCAATAGTTTTGTCGGGCCTTGGAAAAGCCAATTGCTCCAGCTTAACGGTCTGGTGTCGCAGGCGGTGACGGAGAGCGATTCGGCTCTGCCGATCTTGAGCCGCTTGCCGCAATTGACCGGATTGGATCAAGAAAAAAATTATCTGTTCGTTTTTCAAAATAACATGGAATTGCGTCCGACCGGCGGCTTCATCGGCAGCTATGGCCTGCTGACGCTTAGTGACGGCGACATCGCCAGATTCATGATTGATGATATCTATAATCTGGATAAGTTATCCGAAGGCAAGCTGATGATTCCGGCGCCCGAGCCCATGGCCAAGTACAACAATCAGAAATATTTGTTTTTCCGCGATGCCAATTGGTCGCCCGACTGGCCCACCTCGGCGCGGCAGCTGCTGGCTTTTTATGATGCCGAGGCGAAAAATGCCGGCTTGCCGGAGCAGAAATTCGACGGCGTCATCGCCTTGACGCCGGATTTCATTGCTAATATTTTGGCGGTTACCGGGCCGCTTACCATTTCCGGCGTCACCTTTA
>Ga0209777_10002268_pt1 | contig 25752 bp, 21 predicted proteins | sample FrelakmetHBP12HB_FD_187147 | JGI IMG/M metagenome (GOLD analysis project Ga0209777, IMG submission 187147) | Freshwater lake sediment microbial communities from the University of Notre Dame, USA, for methane emissions studies -HBP12 HB (SPAdes)... | ecosystem: Environmental > Aquatic >... | reverse complement strand
TGAGAATCGCCAGCGCCGGCACCAGCGGGACGGCATATCGGTTTGGCCTGTATGAGACGATCAGGAGGATCCCGAAGCCGAAAACGGCCCAGCCACCCGCCGCGACCGCCAGCCTGGCCTCGGTGCCGGACAGGCGTCCGCGCAGGACGATGATCGCAACGACGCCCAGCGCCGCGAAGGCGAGCAACGGTCCAAGCAGCGAGCCGACAACGTCGTCGCTGCCTCCCTGGAGGTACAGGCGCACCGATTCGAGCAGCGCTTGCGGGGTCAAAGCGAACTGGAGGGCGGGCCACGTTGCGAAGTCGATCGCGACTGCCGCCTGGTTCGGCAGCCAGATGAAGACCGCCCAACCCAGGCCGCTAATGCATACCACCAGGCCGGTGCCGGCAAGCCAGCGCCTGATTCCTCGGTCGCGCCATCCCCACGCCGCGCCCACGGCAACGAGTATGCCGAGGACCGCGAATGCGGCGTTCGGTTTCGTTCCGATCGCCGTCGCGTAGCAGGCGCCGGAGAGCAGGCCCCCACGCAGGGTGAGCCGGCCCTCCCGGACGAGGACCAGCGTCCCAAGGGTGAGCCCGAGAACGACCAGGTCCTCGAAGAAGACGAGCCTCCCGTAGAGGAGAATCAGGCCGCTGCCGGCGAAGGCGAGCCCGGCAAAGATTGCGCAGGATCGGCCGACCAGGTCGCGCAGCCCCCACACCAGCGCCGACGCGGTCAGCGACACGCACAGGATCATAGGCAGGCGGGCCTGGACGATGCCAACGCCGATCAACTGAAACGTCGCCGCTTCGAGCAGGCTGAAGGGCAGCTCCACGAACTGGCGGGTCCACTGGTCGGTGCTCCACTGGCCAAGCTGGACAAGGTTCCGGGAGTTGACGACGTTGAAAGCCTCGTCGGTGAACGGCGCCTGGCTGTAGGTCGCGTTGCTCGGCGGATCCGCGGCCACGAATATGGCCAGCACGGCGAAGAGGCCGAGCCCAACCAGGATGGCCTCGACCGGGATGCTACGGAGCCAGCCGAACACTGCCTGCAGAACAGCCCGACTGCGCGGTTCAGCCGGTCGATCGGAAACAGGCATGGCGAGCGGACCGGCCTGAGCCATCGACCGGTGGGCTGGGGCTTTCTTCCGGGTTGGCGTCCGCGACTCCCAGGCTGCTGCGGTACGTGGCATCGGCAGTCCGTTCATTGCCGGAGATAGGCGAAGCTGTGCCACAGCACGCCGTACGCGACCGAGGCGGCGCTCACGCTGATGAGCAGGCGTTCCGGCCAGCCCTTCCAGCGGCGCGACCCGATCGCAACGAGCGCGACCAGGAACGGTGTGAAATCGAGCGAGTAGCGGAAGCCGTACTGGTCGGCCCCGCCGCCGTAGTAGAGGAACACCGGCACGGCGACGGCCGCGGCGGCGAGCCAGAGCAGCTGGACTCGCCGGTCGCGGAAGCCGGCCCACAGTGACGTCAACAGCGCCGGCGAGACGAGCAGCATCGAGAGCCCGAAGGGGTTGACCGTCAGGTAGGGGAAGTGGGGGAGTCTTTCGGGAAGTGCCAGCAAGGCTAGGCGGAGGTTCTCCGGGATCTGCAGTATTGAAAAGACGCCGAGCTGGCGGCGGGCTTCCAGGCTTGCATCGGTGAGGTATGAGATCGAGTAACCCGTCTCCAGCGGTGAGCCGAAGCGAAGCCAGTTGTACCAACCGTAGAAGGCGATGGCAATGCCGATCGGCAGGCTCAGCCGCACGGCCGATCGGACCGCGTCACGCCTCCGCCACACCAGCACGAGGCCAAATGGGATCGCCGCGAGGATTGTCGTTGGGCGGGCTAGAAATGAGATGGCGAGCATCAAACCGAGCACGGACGGTCGCCTGCGGCCGGCCCACTCGATCAGGAACAGCGTAAGCGCCAGGAACGACTCGGGGTGGGCCAGGAGATAGAAGTTGCCGAAGACGGAGCAATACAGCAGCAGCGAGCCGCAGGCGACGAAGGTGGCGATCCAATAGGCGGTTTTGCCTCGGGCCCCGTAGGCGCGTGCGAGCGGCAGGGCCAGCCAGGCCGCCGGAATGCCGAAAGCGAGCGCGATCAGATAGCTCGCGAGGCCACGGAGGACGTGGAAGTAGGCGAACGGGAGGTAGGGCAGGATTTGCAGCGGCCCGACGGCCAGGTAGTAGTGCCCGTTTATGTCGACCGTGTCGACGGTGCCCTTGAGCACTACTGCGTCGAGGTGGCCGGCCAGGAGGCTTTCGGCCACCGCCTCTGCCCGATCGACGATCACATGACGCCCGAAGATTGCGATCGCCGTGGCCACACCGTAAACCACGAGGACCGCCAGTCCGAACAGCAAGTCGCCGCGGCTCACGCGATGCCAGGGCTCCGCGGACGGGGTGGCCGCCGGGTCCGATCCCATGGCCGCGAAGTATACAAGAGGGCTGAATCGCCGGGTCGATTCCGGTCCGGTCCGGTCCGGTCCGGCCCGGGCCTTCACTCGGCCAGGACGTCCCACATCGGGCCGGTCACCATGACCTCACCGGACTCCTCGCTCGGGGGTGCCCCATCGCCGCCGGGCCGCTTGATCGTGTAGCGATGGCTGATGCGGGCCGGTCCGGCCGCGATCTGGGCGCTGACCGTGCAGTATCTCGTCGCCGACAGCTCGATGGAACGCCGGACGGCCGCTGTCTCCACGCTGCCCTCGACGAAATGTGTGACCGTTATCTCGGTGAAGACGTTCGGCGCCTTCTCGCGCTGGGTGCCCTTGACCTCGACCGAATATCGGTCCACGACCTGGCGCTTCTTGGCCATGATCTCGACCACGTCCATGGCCGTGCAGCCCGCGAGGGCGACAAGGACGAACTCGGTCGGTCGTGCACCCGTGTCGCCCTCCACGCTGTCGATGACGACGTCGTGGCCGGAATCCGTACGCGCCACGAAGCGCAACCCGCCTTCGTGTCTGAGGCTGATTTTCTTCTCGCCCACGAGTTCCTCCAGCTGGGTGCGTTGGCCGCGCCGCGACGACGGTGCTGTTACCACCAGCCTACCGCGCCTTTGCCCTTTCACGCGCCGGCCGGCAGCCGGCAGCGGGCGGAGGGCGGAGGGCGGAGGGCAGCCCGACTCAGTCGCCCCCTTCCAGGGCGGGCGGCTCGACCGCTCCCTGGCGCGAGAACTGCGTCCGGTACAGCTCCTCATAAACGCCTCCGGCTGCAAGGAGGTCGCCGTGGGTGCCGCGCTCGACGATGCGCCCCCCGACGACGACGAGGATCTGATCGGCCTCGCGCACGGTCGAGAGGCGGTGCGCGATCACGACGGAGGTGCGGCCGGCCAGTGCCGTCTGGAGCGCAAGCTGCACCGCCAGCTCCGACTCGGAGTCGAGGTGGGCCGTCGCCTCGTCGAGGACCACGACGGCCGGTGCCTTCAGCAGCAGCCGGGCTATCGCGATGCGCTGCTTCTCGCCCCCGGACAGCCGGTAGCCGCGATCGCCTACCACGGTGTCGAGGCCGGCCGGCAGCGATTCGATCAGCGGCATGATCTGGGCAGCCCGAAGCGCCTCGTTGAGCTCCCCGTCGGAGGCGTCGGGCTTGGCATACCGCAGGTTGGCCCGGATCGTGTCGTGGAAGAGGTGGGCGTCCTGGGTGACCACTCCGACCTCACGGCGAATCGAGGCCAGGGTCGCAGCGCGCAGGTCGACTCCGTTGATTCGAATGGCGCCCGCGCGGACGTCGTAGAGGCGGGGAATGAGATGACTGATCGTGGTCTTGCCACCGCCGGACGGACCGACCAGGGCCACCAGCTGGCCCGGCTGCGCGGTAAACGACACGTCGAACAGGACCTGTTGCGATGGGGCCTGATCGAGCACGGCGACCGACTCCAGCGAAGCCAGGGAGACTTCTTCGGCCGTCGGGTACCTGAAGTCGACGTGGTCGAACTCGATGGTCGCGGGGCCATCAGGGATGGCAACGGCGCCCGGCCTCTCGGCAATCATGGGTTCGAGGTCGAGCACCTCGAAGACGCGGTCGAAGCTGACCAGCGCGGTCATGATGTCGACCTGGACGTTCGAGAGGGCAGTCAGAGGGCCGTACAGCCGGTTCAGGTATGCGGTCAGGGCGACCACCGTGCCGACCTGGAGCGCGCCGGAAGCGGCCAGCACGCCTCCCCAGCCGTACACGAGGGCGGTGGCGAGCGACGCGGTGAGCAGGATTGCGGCCATGAAGACCCGCGTGTACATGGCCTGCGTGACCCCGATGTCGCGCACCCGGCCCGCTTTCTCCTCGAAGTTCCGGATTTCGCGCAGGGGTTCGCCGAACAGCTTCACCAGGAGCGCCCCGGCCACGTTGAAGCGCTCGGTCATCATCGAGATCATCCTGGCGTTGAGGTTGTAGCTCTCGCGGGTGAGCGCCTGGATTCTCCGGCCGACCCAGCGAGCCGGCAGCAGGATGATCGGCAGGAGTGCGAGCGCCACCAGCGTGATCTGCCACGACAGCAGCAGCATGGCGGCAAGGGTGATGGTCACGCCGATGACGTTGCCGACCACCGACGAGAACGTGTCGGTGAAAGCCTGCTGAGCGTCGAGCACGTCGTTGTTGAGCCGGCTGACGAGGGCACCGGTCTGGGTCCTGGTGAAGAAGGCAATCGGCATACGCTGGAAGTGCGCGAACACTTGCGTGCGCATGTCGAAGATCAGGCTTTCGCCGACGCGCGCCGAGATCCAGCGCTGCCACAGGGACAGGGCGGCATCCGACACCGCCAGCACGGCGAGAATGAGCGCCAGCTCCACGACCAGGCCGGAATTGTGAGGCAAGATGCCGTCGTCGATGATGGCCCGGTAGATGAGCGGACTCGCCGCGCTGAGCAGGGCGTCCAGCACGATCAGCGCGAGAAACACGAGCAGCATCCGGCGGTACGGCCCCGCAAAACGTGCGATCCGCCGGAAGATGCCGGCCGAGAGCTTCTGCGAGGTGACGGACTCGTCCCGGCGGAATGAGCGCATCAGCCCCCAGCCGCCGCCTCCGCCCATGCCGCCCCGGCGCATGCTCATCGGTCGCACCTCAAGAGGTGCCGGCCGGGCACGCGGCCACGTCTCCTCCTAGCTCGGGCCAGCGCGGCGGACGCCGTCAATGCGCCCGCCAGGACGCTCGGTTCGACCGGCGCGACGACGGACGCGGCGCGAAGCCTGGATCTGGCGAAGCGGCCGCCGCCTGAGAAGGGCATCGGGACTCCTGTCTGTGCGGAGACGCTAGCAGGAGCGCCCGAGTCTCGCTTCGGCGGGCCCTCGGGGGCCGCGCACGCCGGGCCGGAGGATCGGGCGGGCAGGCAAGCTGATCCGTGCGGCTCCGGGTGGGGCCCGAGGATGCCGGGGCCGAAGATCGATCCGACCAAGGCCGCGACCGGGGCCATCAGAAGATCCGGCTCCAACTGCCACACATGAGGCTCGATCGGTCCTGCGGGTCGCCCGTTTCGGCTCCCGGGCCCCGACTCGACGAGGTCGAAACCGGCTATTGCACGGGCACGGCACCGGCCGCCGTCGTGCGGCCCGCGTGCTCTTCCTCGGCTTCAAGCCATCGCTCGACGTCGATGGCGGCGCGGCAGCCTTCGCCGGCCGCGGTCACGGCCTGGCGGTAGCGGTGGTCGTCGACGTCGCCGGCCACGAAGACGCCGTCGATATTCGAGGTGGTGGTGGCGCCGTCGACGTGCAGGTAGCCCTTCTCGTCGGTCTCGAGCCAGTCTCGGAAGACGGCGACGTTGGGACGGTGCCCGATGGCGACGAACACGCCGTCAACTCGCAGGGTTTCCTCGCCGGGTACGTCCGTCCTGTCGAGGCGCACGCCTTCGACGTGCTCGCCGCCCAGGATCTCCTCGATGGTCCGGTTCATGTGCAACTCGATCTTGGGATGCGACGCCGCTCGAGCCTGCAATATCTTGCTGCCTCGGAAGGCGTCGCGGCGATGGATCAGATGGACTTTGGTTGCGAAGCGGGTCAGGAAGAGCGCTTCCTCCAGCGCGCTGTCGCCCCCGCCAACCACGGCGACCTCCTTTTCGCGGAAGAAGAATCCGTCGCAGGTGGCGCAGGCGCTGACTCCGCGGCCGCGCAGGCGTGTCTCGCTTTCGATGCCGAGCCACAGCGCCTCGGCGCCCGTGGCCACGATGACGGCTTCGGCCCGGTATTCGACGCCGGCGGCCCAGAGCCGGAACGGCCTGCTGCCGAGATCGACTCGCTCCACGTCCGCGTCGACGATCCTCGATCCGAAGCGCTCCGCCTGCTTCCGGAAGAGCCCCATGAGTTCCGGCCCCTGGACGCCCTCGGGAAAGCCCGGGTAGTTCTCGACCTCGCTCGTGATCATCAGCTGGCCGCCGCCGCTCACACCGCCAATGACGATCGGCTCGAGATTCGCCCGTGCGGTGTAGATCGCGGCCGTGAGCCCCGCCGGCCCCGAACCGACGATGACCACGCGCGCATCGACCAGCTGTCCAGATGCGCCTGGGTTCGGATCGGTCGCCAGGGCCGCGAATTCGTTGCCCGCCGCCGAAGCGAGGAAGGTCAGGGTAAGGCCGGTGAGCGTGCTTTTGGTCGTGGTCTTCGCGTCGTTGGTCATGGCTCCATCCTAGCACGGTGCAGATACTCCCGGGGAGTATGCTGGCCCGCCGGACGGACCGGTGCCGGCGCGTCGGGCGTGCCGATCGTCGCCGTTCTAGATTGCCTTCGGCTCGATGGCGTGGACCTGAGGAAGCACGTCGCGGCCCAGGGTCTCGATGTTGTGCAGGTCGTGCGCATCGGTGAGATTGAACACGACGTGCTGGACCCCGACGTCGGCCAGCGTCTGAAAGCGGGCGACGACCTGGGCGGGCGTCTGTTGAGACAGGTCGACGTGGGCAAGATTCGTCCGTTCGATCTCCTCGAAGGGTCGACCCACCTCTGCGCATCGCTCGCGCAGGACCGTGAACTTGTGAGTCAGCTGGTCGGGCCCGCCGAAGACGTTGCAGGCGTCGGCGTACCTGGCCACGAGGCGCAGCGTCTTCTGCTCGCCGCCGCCACCGATGATGATCCGCGGGTGCGGCTTGCTGAGGGCCTGCGGCGAGTTGAGCAACCGCTCCGCCCGATAGTGCTTGCCGTGGAACGGTGCCTCAGAGCCGCGCTCACCCTGCCACATCGCGTGAACGATCTGGAGTGTTTCCTCCAGCATCTCGAAGCGAACGCCCAGCGGCGGCATGGGAAAGCCGAGGCCGTGGCTCTCGTCCTCGTTCCACGCCGCTCCGATCCCCAGGTAGGCGCGTCCTCCGCTCAAGACGTCGAGCGTCGTTGCGGCCTTGGCCCAGAGCCCGGCCTGGCGGTAGTGGATGCCGCCGACCATGAGTCCGAGGGTGGCCTTCTTCGAATGGGCGGCCATGAAGCCGAGCGCGGACCAGCCTTCGAGCATCGGCTCCTCCGGCCGGCCGACGCCGCGAATCTGATAGAAGTGGTCCATCACCCACAGCGAGTCGAAGCCGACGGCGTCGGCCGCTTCCGTGATGCCGGCCAGCGTGGAGCCGATCGCGCCGTCGCCTCCGGGCCAGGTGAACGATGGGATCTGGAGACCGAGCTTCACAGGGCGCCTCCGAGGGACAGGGCGGCGATCAGCCGGCGGACCGGCCGCCGGTTGTTCGAGCTGGAGGGCTCAGGTTAGCACCGCCGCCGGCCCGTGCGGGTCTCGCTGGCCCCATCCGGGCGTCGGGTGACGGCTGGGCGATCGAGAGAGAGGTGAGATGGTTCTTCGGAAGGCGGAACTCGGACAGGCGGGGTGTTTGCGCCTCGGGCGCATCGTCTGGTAGGGTGTCGTTCGAGTGACACGGCTTCCCGCCACATCCGCGGAGCCGTCCCCCAGCTGGAGCTCGTATTGCGCCTGGGATTGGCCGCGGTGAGTCGGATCCTGGATCGGCTCGCCATTTTCGCAAAACCGCCCGGCTACCGGCCGGGTCCTTCGGACGGCAACGACCCCCTGGATCGCATCCGCCGGGCCGCGGCGCGATTGTCCCGCCGCGACGGCGTCGAACGCCTCGTGCCAGTCGGCGTGTGCGCTCTCCTGGTCCTGGCGGCGGTCGTTAGCTCACTCCCTGAGGTTTCGCCCGCGTCGGCAGCGGCACGGCCCACCTACGGGGCGCAGTTCAGCGCCGCCGTCGGTGCGGTTCCGAAAGCGCAGTTCGGCCCGGGGGACGGGCCTCTTGCAGCCAACTCCAGCGATCTGTACCTCGGCGACGGTTCGATTCCGAATACGCTCCAGAACCCGGGCGTCGGGGTTGATGCCAGGGCCCTGCTGCAGACCTACACGGTCCAGGCAGGCGACACCCTGGGTCTCATCGCCGGCCGCTTCGGCCTGGCCGCTTCCACGGTCTACTGGGCGAACCAATCGCAGCTGCCCAATCCGGCCGCGATTCGCGTGGGTCAGGAACTCCTCATCCCACCGATGGACGGTCTCCTGGTCAAGGTCGGGGCGAAGGACACGCTGGCATCGCTCGCCGCAAGGTACGGCGTCGCAGTGCAGGACATCGTTGACGTCAACAACCTTCCGGACGCGACATTGGCGCTCGGCCAGACCCTGCTGATCCCGGGCGCCAGCGGCGGCCCAGTGCCGACTCCCAAGGCCGGCTCCGGCGGCAGCACCGGTCGGACCGTCTCCGTCGGCTCCTGGCTCTGGCCCGTGACGGGTTACAGCTACATAAGTCAGTACTTCTGGTCGGGCCACCATGCCGTCGACATCGCCGCTCCTTACGGTGCGCCAGTGGTCGCGGCGGTGAGTGGGACCGTGATCTTCGCGGGCTGGCGGTCGTACACGGGCGGCGGCAACGTCATCTGGGTGATGGAGAACGGCAGGCTCTACACGACCTACAACCACCTCTCCAAGTGGTTCGTCCACGCCGGCCAGAAGATAGTCGCTGGTCAGCGAATTGGTTCCATCGGGACGAGCGGTGAGGCTACCGGTCCGCACCTCCACTTCGAGGTCTGGACCGGCTACCCGTGGGCCTTGGGCACCGTCGTGGATGCAGTAAACCCCTGCAACTATCTGGCGGGTTGCTGAGGGCTCTGAGCCGGCGGTCGTACGACGGTCCGACTCCTGAGACGCTTGGAGACGCTCGGGCGCCCGTGGCCAAAGAGCGGCCCGATCTCCGCCATGGCTCTGCCGGGGTCTGGGGCATCCGGGCCCTCTTCGCTGCCGCCCCGCGTCACCGGAACAGGTCGAACTCGTGCGGCATCAGGACGTCCGCGATTCGGCCCTCGCCGAGCGTCGGGTTGGCGCCTCGGACGATCGCGGCCGGTCGCCTCGCAGTTTTGCCGAGCGCCAGTTCGGCGGCCGTGGCGATCTCGTCGGCCGTGGCCCGTATCGTGCTGCGCATGATCCGGCCGTCGGCGTCGGGCGTGCCGCGCAGGTCGTCGATCGGCAGCATCCCGCTGACGCCGATCGCCACATCGGTAATACCCCACCGCCACGGCCGGCCGAAGCTGTCCGAGACGATTACCGGCAGGTCCACTCCGAGCGCCGAACGAACGGCGGCGCGGATCCGGTCCGCCGACGCGTCCGGATCAACGGGCAGCAGTGTCACCACGCTCCCGCTGTCGGGGCCCATGTTGGAGGCGTCGACCCCGCCGTTGGCACAGATGAAGCCATGACTCGTTTCGGTGATGAGCACGCCGTTTGTCATTCGAACCACCCGACGGGCCTCGCGCAGGACCACCTCGAGCTGGCGAGAGTCGCGGTCCCAGCGTTCGGCGAACGCGACGGCCTCGGGGCGCGGCTCGATGGCAGTCAGGTCGACGATCGAGCCCTCCGCCTTGGAGACGACCTTCTGAGTGACTACCAGGACGTCATCCTCGGCCAGAGGCAGAACCCCCGGAGTGGATTCGATTGCGGTGATGAGCAGGGCCGCCAGGTCGTCGCCCCGATGGATCTCCGGGATGCCCCGGAGGGCGATCACCGCCACCCGGCCGTCGGAAGATGCGGCGTCGGCTCCGGTCCCGACCGCACCGTCTTCCTTCACCGGCCCACCTCGTGATCGAGACCGCGGATGTCGGCCTCGAGCAAATCCTCGGGCGTGTCGACGTCGAAGCTGAGAGGCCCGTCCAACTCCAGGTACGACGCGCCGGCGGCTCCCGCCGCCTCGGCGTGGGCCGCCCGACTGCTCTCGCCGAAGCAGAAGCCAATCGCATCTGGGGGCGCCAGGAGGAGGGCGTTCGTGCCTCGGCCGTGGCGGTCCGGCACCAGGGCCACGACGGGCTTCTCGGGTGCGCTGCTCAGGACCCGCTCGGCGGCCTCGGCAAGCTGGTCGATCGCCGATGCCGATACGCCGGGCAGGTCTGCCGGCAGCACCATCACGGCTGAGACCTCGGCGCCAAAGGCCAGCCGCGCCTCCGTCAGGCCCTCATTGAGGCCGTCGGTCCGCTGCAGGAGCGAGGCGGCGCCCATGGCACGGGCCTCTCGCAGCAGGTCCGGGTCCTTCGAGACGACGACGACGCCCGCAAGCTGGCTGGCGGTCAGGGCCGCCGCGACCGTCTGCCGAAGCAACGCCAGGACGAGATCCGCGCGCTCTTCGGCGTCGAGCGGCTCGCCGAGGCGGGACTTGGCGCCGCTCAGCGAGCGCACAGGGACAAGGGCGACGATACCGTCGAAGCTGGTCGGAGTCATCCTGCCGGGCCGTCGCCTCGGCCGGAAGCGGCCGGAACGCCGCCCCCTGCGGCGCTCAGCGAAGTCGCCGCCAGCATCTCGCGGGCCAGGGCGGCACGCGAGGCGGCATCCGCCATGATGGTTTGAGTGACAATCACCTCGAGCCCGAGTGCCCGGACCCCGGCAGCGAGCCGTTCGTCCACGCGGTCAAGGACGAGAACGTCGAGCAGTCCGGCAGCCGCATAGCGCCGTGCCACGCCGAGCGCACTGGATTCCTCGCCCAGACTGGCCAGCATCCTGTCGGCCGGGCCGCGCAGGGCCTTGCCCCCGACGATGCCGGAGACCCCCACCGCCCGCGCTCCCCGTCGGCGGGCGGCGAGTATCTCGGCGAGGAGCCCCGGCACGGCCAGGATCGGGCCGATCGAGACCACCGGGTTGGACGGCGCCACCACGATCGCTTCGGCCGAGCGGATGGCGTCGCGAACCTCGGGCGTGACGACTGCGTCATCCACCCCGTGGTAGCGGACCTCGAGCACGTCAGGCTCCTGGCGGAGGCGTACGAAGTAGTCCTGGAAATCGAGCCAGCCGGCGGCTGTCCGAACCTGGGTACGAACGGGCTCGTCGGTCATCGGCAGGAGGCGCGACTTCAGACCGAGCGACCGACCCAACTCGAGCGCGACGTCGGTCGGTCTTGCGCCGCGGCGCAGCCGCTCGGTCCGAAAGAGATGCGTGGCCAGGTCGCGATCGCCGAGACGGAACCAGGTGTCGTCGCCGAGTCGGGCGAGCTGGTCCATTACCCCCCACGTCTCCCCGGCGACACCCCAGCCCTGGGTCGAGTCGGCCAGGCCGGCCAGGGTGTACAGGACCGTATCGTGGTCCGGGCAGATGGTGAGGGAGTGGCGTTCGAAGTCGTCGCCCGTGTTGACGACGACCGTCAACTCACCCGGAGCGAGCGTCTGCTGGAGTCCGTCGGCGAGTTTCGCTCCGCCGACACCGCCGGCCAGACACAAGACGCGCATCATTCCTCCCGATCGGCAGCAAGATCGACGAATCGATCCGGATCGACGCGCAACAGGGTAGCGCCAAACGAACCGCCGACTCCAAAGCCGGTGACTCGCCGACTTCGCCGGGCGTGGCGGCCTGCGTCAGGCCGTCAGGCCGGGCAGCACGTCGCGACCGAAGACGTCGATCCAGGCCGCCTGGTTGCGCCCGACATTGTGCAGGTAGACCTGGTCGAAGCCCATGTCCAGGAACTTCTGGATCTCGCGGCGATGAACCTCCGGGTCGGCCGAAATCAGCATTCGACCCTCGAAGTCCTGCGGTCGAACCAGCGCGGCCATCTGCTCGAAATCGCGCGGCGAGCGAATGTCCTGCTTGGCGAACTTCATTCCGCCGTTGGGCCAGTCGGAGAGGGCGTTGGCAACCGCCGCCTCGTCGTCCTCGGCCCAGGACAGGTGGAGTTGGAGGATCTTCGGCATCTTCGCTGGATCCTTGCCGGCCTCCCGTGCGCCCTCCTCGAACTTGCCGAAGACCATCTCGATCTTCTCCTCGGGCGCACCGACGGTGATCAGGCCATCCGCGAATTGCCCGGTCCGCTTCGCCGTAACGGGGCCGGCAGTGGCGATGTAGATCGGCGGAGCCTTCTCCGGCAGAGTCCAGAGGCGGCACGTCTCCATCTTGAAGAAGCGGCCGTCGTGCTTGACTTCCTTGCCGCTGAAAAGCTTGGTGATGACCTCGATGGCCTCGAACATGCGGTTGATCCGCTCCGGGGCTTCCGGCCAGTAGCCGGCGACGACGTGCTCGTTGATGGCCTCGCCGGAGCCGAGACCGAGCCACGTCCGACCGGGGTACATGACCTCGAGGGTCGCCGAGGCCTGGGCCACGATCGCCGGGTGCATCCGGAAGGAAGGGCAGGTCACGCCGGGGCCCAGGTCGCCCTTCGTTCGGGTGCCCGCGACGGCCAGCACCTCCCACACGAATGAGGCCTGACCTTGCTGGGGAGTCCACGGCTGGAGGTGGTCGGCCGCCATCACGCCGGAGAAGCCGGCGCGTTCGGCCTTCGCGCAAAGGTCGACCACTTCGACCGGCCCGAACTGCTCGAGCATCGCTGCGTAGCCGATCTTGGCTCTTGCCATCGTGTCGTTTCCTCCGATCGACTCGTGGGGCCCGGTCGGGCGCCTAACGGCCGGAAAACCGCTCGAACACGCGCGTCGGGCGGAGCGCGAATGTGACCCGCCGCTGCTTCGCAAAGCCCTCGATCTGGGCAGCCGCGACGGCCTCGTCCTTACGGTAGCGGCGCGCCAGATCGGCGATGACCGCCTGGCCCCGGATAGGATCCTCGTCGATCTCGACCTCGCCGCGCATCTCGACGTAGTCGTAGCCGTCGGCCACGGTGATGGAAATCCGGTGATCGCGCCCCAGGTTGGAAGGCCAGAGCCGGCCGACTCGGCTGTTGAACAGGATCTTGTCGCCCTCGAGCTTGTACCAGATGACCGCCTGAAGCGGGCTGCCGTCTTTGTTCTGGGTGGCCACCACCGCGAATCTCGGCGCCGCCAGGAATCGGCGGGCGGTCTCGGACAGGGAGGCCGCGGGAGCGGTCGAATCGACGTCGGTCATACAGGTTCGGTGCACCGGGGGCTCAGGCGACCGATCGGCCAGACCATGTCGGGTCGATCATGTCTTCCATCGATGGTACCGCTGAACCGCCGGGGCGGTGGATCTACTGACTGCATGCGGTGTGCGCGGTAACCGCTCCCTACCAGCCGGTCACAGCGGGGATCGGAAGCGGCAGCTTGTCGAGATTCGGGAGCCGACGCGGCTGCGTCGGCATGACGGATGACCGGCCGAGCAGGTAACCCTGGCCGAAGTCGACCTCGCACTCCTGCAGAGCGAGCAGGTCTCGGCGGTTCTCGATCCCTTCGGCGACGACCTTGGCGCCTATCCTGCGGCTGAAGGAGACGAAGGCCTCGACCAGAGCCTTCTTGGCCGCGCTGGCCTTGTTGCCGACCTGGCTCACGATCTCCCGATCGATCTTGATGATCGATGGCTCGAGCGCGGCGATGACGTAGAAGCTGGTGTTACCGGCGCCGGCGCCGGCGTCGTCGACGGCAAAACCGAAGCCCAGGCGGCGAAGGGCTCGAACCTGCTTCTTGAGGCGCGGCATATCGACAATGGCCTCCTGCTCGGTGCACTCGACAACGATTTGGTACGGCGAGAGTCCGACGCTGCGGACGCGGTCGGCAAACGCGGCTGCCTCGAAGTGCGGAGCCAGAAGACTTGCAGGCAGGAGGTTGATTCCAAAGCGCGTGTGCTGGCCCGTCGGACCCGGCCGGGCGACCTCGGCAATTCGGGCCAGCGTCCTCTCGACTACGAAGGTGTCGAAATCGACCGTTCGCCTGGCGACCAGAGCTGCGTCGACGATCGAGCTGATCGTTTGCGGCTGCAGCGGCATGTAGGGCCGGAAGAGGCACTCCCACTCGTGCGCGTCCATGGTGGTCAGGTCCACGATCGGTTGGAATTCGACGTGGTGGTTCGTCTTGAGAGCGAAGAAGTAGTCAAGAACCTTGCGTTTGGCGAACTCGGGGTCCTCGTCCATTCCGATCCGCTCGACCAGGCCGGATATGTGGACCGCGTTACCGAGAGCCGCGACGTACCGCTCGTCGACGGGCCGCGACGGATCGACGTCGGCCATGCCGTACGTGGATCGCTGAGCACGCAGTCGTGCGATCACTTCGGTCATTTCGTCGACCCCCCCGATCACACACCAGCCGAAGTCGGCCAGCTCGATGGTTCGGGCCCCGCGCAGTCCCCTTGCGACGCGCGAAACCAGGCGACCATCACGGGACCAAAGAAGCCGTTCGGGTTCTCCTCTCCGAGCGCGACTGAACGCCACTGTTACCTCGCTCACTGGTGGCCTTCAACGCGGGCACGTCGACCGAGAGACGGAATCGGGTGGATCGAAGGCCAGACAAGTCTCAACTTCGGCGCGGCTTGGCGCCGCTTGGAGCGTGAACGTCGACGGGTTGACTCCGTTTGTCCGTTTCGAACGATGGCCACGAGTCCGGCAGGTGTCGTACGCGCATATGTATCACAGGTTTTCCACAGTTTGTCCACACCCAACCGCACAACCCCGCCGCAGACCGCCCAATCCTGGGGCTTCGAGCAGCCGATTCTGCTGCCCCGGTGTTGGGTTCCGGCCGCAATCGGCGCGCGAATAGTTGCGGGCCGGACCGGAGGGCGGTCCGAACGCCGAGTTTCGGAGCGGCCGTCTAGAATCGAGGCCTGCGAGCGACCGCCTGGCCGTCTGAACCAGCCCTGGAGTCCGTCGATGCCTCAGATCCATCTCCGCGCCGAGCCCAAAGACTATGCGCGGCTCGTTCTCCTGCCGGGCGACCCGAATCGCGCGACCTGGATCGCCGAGAAGTTCGACGGCGGCGCCGCCGCGGCCCGCCAGGTCAACTCCCACCGCGGCATGCTCGGCTACACAGGAACCTACAAGGGCGTGCCGGTCAGCGTCCAGACCACTGGAATGGGCACCCCCAGCATGGCAATCGTGGTCGAGGAGCTGCTCCGCCTTGGCGCTGAGCGCCTGATCCGCATCGGCACATGCGGTGGCATCGGCCGCGGCATCAAGACCGGGGATATCGTGATCGCCACGACCGCGACACCGGCCGACGGAGCGACCCGGACATACCTGCACGGCGAACCATACGCGCCGTCCGCCGACTTCGGCCTGGTGCGAGCTCTCGTGGAATCGGCCGAAGAGCGCGGCCTGAAGCCGCACACCGGCCAGGTCGCGACCGTCGACGTCTTCTACAATCCGGACTCGGACTACTTCTCCAGGTGGCGCGATCGGGGCGTGCTCGCCTTCGAGATGGAGACGTCCGTCCTGTTCTACCTAGCCTCGCGGGCTCGCGCGGCCGGGGCTAACGTGGCCGCCGCCACGATCCTGACCGTCAGTGACGTCCTGTCCGAGGAAGCCACGTCCGAGGGGTCGTACATGCCGCTCGACGAGCTCAACCGGTCGATCGAGAAGACGATTGAGATCGCTCTCGAAGCGGGGATTGCGGGCTGATGACGGTCGGCGCCTCGGTCGGCAGGAGGTCAGAGTCCAAGGCCAGGCTCAGCCGACTGGGTCGGTCGGCTGCCTTCGGCCCCGAGCTCGAACTGGCCATCGACCTTTCGCATCAGGCCGGTCGAATCCAGATGGATCACTACGAGAGACTCGAACAGATCCAGGCGAAAGGGCCGCGCGACGTCGTGACGGAGGTCGACCATCTTTGCGAGGGCCTCGTGCTGAGGGCCGTCCAGGCGCGGTACCCGGGCGATTCGTTCTATGCGGAGGAGATCGGCGAGGTGGCGTCGAGCGCCGCGGAGTCGGGGCGGGTCTGGATCGTCGACCCGCTCGACGGCACGGTGAACTACGCGAACGGCATCCCGTTCTTCTGCGTCTCCATCGCGCTGGTGGCCGAAGGTCGACCGGTTGCCGGCGTTGTCTACGACCCGGCCCGCGATGAGACGTTCGCCGCCGCGATCGATGGGCCGCCCCTTCGCAACGGCGAGGAGATCCAGGTCGGCGACAAAGAACTTCTCGAGGACCTTGTCGTCACGCTGGCCGTCGGCGGGCGTGGCACGATCCGCAAGCGCAGGGCAGCCCTCCGGGCAATTCGGGCCCACCGGTCGATGGGATCGTCCGCTCTGACGCTCGCATATGTCGGTTGCGGCCGGTTCGACATCTATGCACAGGGGGCCGGGCTGGCCGCCTGGGACGTGGCCGCCGCCGGGCTCATCGCCGAACGGGCCGGCGCCAGAGTCACCAACCTGGAAGGCGGGCCGTGGTTCGACCTGGCCTACCGGGCCAAGAAGTGGTCGTGCCTGGCGGCGTCGCCGCGCCACCACGCTGCCATGCTGGCGATGCTCAAGTAGAGGGCCGGCGGCGGACCCGGCTTTGAGCCGCCCGGTACGCCCGAGCCACTCGCCTCCCGGTCGGAGCCGGCCGGCAGGCCACGGAGGCAGGTCAGTCCTGCCAGAGGTGCGGGCGCTCGGCCAGGCGGGGCTGGCCGAGCTCATCGCACAGGGCCGTGAATTCGGCCCGTCGCGCCCCCTGCCAGAGCAACTCCTCGGGATCAACCTGGGGCAGGGGAGCGTCGCCGGCCAGAGTGGCCAGGCGCCGAAACAGCAGGGCGTCGCGCCAGCGGGCCCGGAGAGTCGCGTTGAGAGTGGCCGGCGAACGCACGTCCGCGTGCCACTCCACGACGTGCTCGGGGATCGATTCCAGGTGTTCGAAACGGCCGAGAACGGCGGCCGCGGACCGCTCACCCCAGCCGGGCAGGCCGGGGAAGCCGTCGGCCGAGTCGCCGACCAGGGCCAGGTAGTCGGGGATGGAGGCCGGCAGCACTCCCCAGCGATCTACCACGCCGGCCTCATCCACGGTGCGGTCGCGACGCCGGTCGCGCATGACCACTTTCTCGCCGCGGACGCACTGGGCAAGGTCCTTGTCGGGCGTGCAGATCACCACGCGATCGACGCCCCCTGTCTCCGCCCAGCGGGCCGCGGCGGTGGCGAGAGCGTCGTCGGCCTCGTACTCGACCATCGGCCAGACGACCAGACCGAGCGCCGCCATCGCCCGCTCGGCGAGCGCGAATTGAGCCAGGAGCGCGGCCGGGACGCCGGCTTCCGTCTTGTACCCGGGGTAGAGGTCGTTTCGGAATGAGCGGATGACCTGGTCGGTGGCGCAGCCGACGTGCGTGGCGCCCTCGTCGCGAAGCAGGCTCAGCAGCGTGTAGACCAGGCCGACGACTGCCCCGACGTCGCGGCCGTCACGAGAAAACGACGCCGGCCTGGGCGAGTAGAAGGCGCGGAATAGCTCGTACGTGGCGTCGACGAGGTGAATCTGCACGGACCTACGTTAGCCCGGTCTCGCGCCAGGAGCGATTTCTGGCAGCCGGCGATTGGCCCCGCCCGCCGCATCAACGTGCCGGCCCGGTCAACCTGGAGCGACTCTCGGACCGACCAGCGTGACACCGGCCGCGGCCATCTCGCCCAGCGCTCGGTCGCCGTCTCCGGGCTTCAAATCCACCGCTCGGACCATGTCGAGCAGGACGGCCGTTTGATAGCCCAGGCGCACGCCGTCGAGGGCGGTGGCTTTGACACAGTAGTCGGTGGCCAGCCCGCACACGACCAGTCTCGTCACACCGTCGCGCGCGAGCTTCCCGTCGAGCTCGGTCGGGACCGGGATTCCATCGGCCGGATTGCGCATCGAGAAGCCGGAATAGCCGTCTTCGCCGTGGGCGCCCTTTCGTACGACAGGGCCACGGACGGACAGGTCCGGGTGAAGCTCGGCGCCCCAGGTTGCCTGGACGCAGTGGACGGGCCAGATGCCGCCGTCCTGGGCGAAATGCGGAGTGTGGGCAGGGTGCCAGTCCTGGGTGTAGACGACCGTCGATCCGGCATCCACGGCCAGCTCGACCTCGGCGTTGACGAGCGGCACGATCTCCGCGCCGCCGCGAACCGACAGGCTACCCGAGGGATCTGCGAAATCGTTCTGAAGGTCCACGACCACGAGCGCCACCTGGGGGCCGTACCGCGTGCCGGCTCTGGCCGCGGCCCGGAAGCCGGGCGGCCGAGTGTTCAAGCTGCCAGTCATCGAACGGGTTTGCTCCTCCCAGCTCGTATCGCGGTGAGCACGATGACCGGGACGGGTCGGCGCTCGCGTAGCTGGCGCATGAGGTCGATGCTGTCCATGTCCAGCGTGACGATGTCCAGCAGGACGATGTCGGGTCGAACCTCCTCGGCCCCGACCAGGGCCTCCTCGCCATGGGCAGCCGTCACCACGCGGAATCCCTTGTCGGTGAGGGCCATGGACACACGAGCTTTGTGATGCGCCGCTCGTCGTCCGCCACCACGACCGGGGGCTGAGCGCCCATCTCCTCGTCCACCTCCCGCCGAAGATCCCCGAAAGCGTGGCACCCCGCCCTGCCTCGGGCCAGCCGCGGCTAATGTGCGCCGATTCGCGCTGCAAGGCGAGAGGCAAATCGGCTGGGCCGGACCGGATACGCACGGTTGCGGTTCCGCGGCCGGCGTGTCGCGTATGCCGTCCCAGCCCGCGACGTGGCCCGCGAATGGGCTTGCGCCACGTTCTGCAACCGATCGGCTAACCTGCACTGCGGGCTGGTCGCCGTTTGGACGCGACCGTGCGTCGCTCACCGGGCCCCGGGAGAAGCTGCCGAGCCATGTACTTCGACGAGTTCAAGCACCAGCTGCCGGACATCGATCCGACCGAGACCCAGGAGTGGCTGGACGCGCTCGACCAGATCCACAGCCAGGGGGGGGATGAGCGCGCCCGTTTCCTGCTCTACAAGATCCTCAAGAGAGCTCGCCAGCTTCATGTCGGGCTGCCTCCGCTGACCCAGACCCGCTACATCAATACCATCAGCCCCGAGCAGGAGCCTTTCTTTCCGGGCGACGAGGATCTCGAGCGGCGCATCCGGAGGCTGATTCGCTGGAATGCGGTGGCCATGGTCCTGCGGGCAAATAATCGAGCGCCCGGGCTCGGCGGCCACCTCGCGACATATGCCAGTGCCGCCACTCTCTACGAAGTCGGCTTCAACCACTTCTTCCGTGGCAAGGACGACGGCGGGTCGGGCGATCAGATCTTCTTCCAAGGCCACGCCGCTCCCGGCATCTACGCCCGGGCATTCCTGGAGGGCCGCTTCACCGGGGAGAACCTGGACCACTTTCGCCAGGAGGCATTGTCGGGCGTGGGTCTGTCGAGCTACCCGCATCCGCGCACGATGCCGGATTTCTGGGAATTCCCAACGGTGTCGATGGGCCTCGGCCCGATCGCAGCCATCTACCAGGCCCGCCTGAATCGGTACCTGGCCAACCGCGGCCTGGCCGACACTTCTGCCAGCCGCGTCTGGGCATTTCTGGGCGACGGCGAGATGGACGAGCCGGAGTCCATCACCGCTCTGGCCCTCGCCGCGCGAGAGGGCCTAGACAATCTCACGTTCGTGGTCAACTGCAACCTCCAGCGTCTCGACGGGCCCGTCCGCGGCAACGGCAAGATAATCCAGGAGCTGGAAGGGCTATTCCGCGGCGCCGGCTGGAACGTCGTCAAGGTCATCTGGGGCCGCGAGTGGGACGATCTGCTGGCCCGCGACGTTGAGGGCGTGCTCGTCAACAAGATGAACGAGACGGTCGACGGCGAATTTCAGAAGTATTCGGTCGCCGGCGGCGCTTACATCCGCGAGCATTTCTTCGGGCCCGACCCGCGCCTGCGACGGCTCGCCGAGGGCCTCTCGGACGACGAGCTGGCCCGACTCCGCCGAGGCGGCCACGACTACCGCAAGGTCTACGCCGCCTACAGGGCCGCCACCGAGCACCGCGGGGCCCCATCCGTGGTGCTGGCCAAGACGACCAAGGGCTGGACTCTCGGCCCGGGCGTGGAAGCTCGTAACATCACGCACCAGGCCAAGAAGCTGTCCGAAGCCGAGCTCAGGATCTTCCGCGACCGCCTCCAGCTCCCCATTCTGGACAAGGACCTTCACGACGCGCCGTACTACCACCCAGGCCCCGACTCGGAGGAGGTCCGGTACATGCTCGAACGGCGCCGCGCGCTGGGCGGGCCGGTACCTCGCCGCGTCGTCCGGTCCAAGCCGCTGCCGGCGCCACGGCCGGAGGTTGACGCCGAGTTCGCCTTCGGGTCAGACATGGCTGTCAGCACGACCATGGCCTTCGGCCGGCTGCTGCGTAACCTGATCCGCGACCCGGGGATCGGGCCCAGGATCGTCCCGATCGTGCCCGACGAGGCTCGCACCTTCGGCCTGGACCCGCTCTTCAAGGAAGTGGGCATCTACGCGTCCATGGGCCAGCGTTACGAGCCGGTCGACTCGGACCTGGTCCTGAGCTATCGCGAGGCCCGGGACGGGCAGGTCCTCGAAGAGGGCATCACCGAGGCCGGATCCACTGCCTCGTTCCAGGTCGCGGCCACGTCCTACGCCACTCACGGCCTGCCGCTCATCCCGTTCTACATCTTCTACTCGATGTTCGGCTTCCAGCGGACCGGCGATCAGTTCTGGGCCCTGGCCGACGAGCGCGGTCGCGGTTTCGTCATGGGCGCCACCGCCGGCCGGACCACGCTCATGGGCGAGGGCCTGCAGCACGATGATGGCCACTCGCACGTGCTCGCCTCGGTCATCCCGAACATCCGGGCCTACGATCCCGCCTATGCCTACGAGCTCGCCTCGATCGTCCGCGAAGGCATCGATCGAATGTACACGAGAGGCGAGGACGTCTTCTACTACGTCACGCTCTACAACGAGAACTACGCGATGCCAAGACGGCCGGACGGCCTCACGGACGAGCAGATCTCCCGCGGCATCTACCGCCTGCTCGAAGCACCGGCATTGGGCCAGGCCGCTCGGATCACGGGCGAGCCCGTCCGACTTGTCGGCAGCGGCTCGATCCTGCAGCAGGCAGTGGCGGCCCGAAGTCTCCTCGCCGAGCGCGGCATACCGGCCGAGGTCTATAGCGCCACTTCCTTCCAGCAGCTCCGCGTCGACGGCCTGGCGACCGATCGCTGGAACCGCCTGAACCCCGGCGAGAAGCCGCGCCGGCCGCACGTGGCCCGGGTCCTGCCGGCCGAAGGCGGCCAGATCGTGATCGCCACGGACTGGATCCGGAGCTACCCGGATCTGGTGGCGCCCTGGTTGCCGGCATCGCGAATCGTGCTCGGCACGGACGGCTTCGGAAGGTCAGACACACGCGAAACCCTGCGCAAGCTTTTCGAAATCGACGCGTCGCATATCGCGGCGGCGGCGATGGTTGGTCTGGCCCGAGCCGGCCGAGTCGCCACGGCCGACGCCCAGGCTGCGGTTCGCGAGCTCGACGTCGACGGGTCCGCCCCTGATCCAATGGCGCTATAGGTCGGGTTCCGGCCGTCCGGGGGTTCGGCTCTTCTCAACCGCGGTCGCGGCCCGATCCTGATGCGTCGGACGGGCCGGGTGCCGGCGCGGGCGGCAGCAGATCGATAACGACGGCGCCGGTCACGTTCACCACGGTCGTCGTTCCCACCTGGACCCTCCAGTCCTGCGCCCCCGCCAGGGGCGTGTGACCGTGGAGCCACAGAGCCGGCCGCACGTGCTCGAGCAGCCAGCGGTAGCCTTCGAAGCCGCGGTGGTAGGCGTCGGTCGGTATGTCGCCCGCGCCGAGCGGCGGCACGTGGCTGATGACGATCATCGGATCGAGCCTCCCGAGCCGTCTCGTGGCCAGGCGCAATGCCTGGCTCCAGGCCGTTCGCTCGCTGCGGCTGCCGCCGTTGCCGCGCCGGCCCGGCCAGGTCAGACCGGCGATCGGAAGACCCGCGCGGTGGAGGATCGAGCCCGAGTGGATCGCCTCGGGGCAGACATGCTCGCGCTGCCGCCAGCGGTCTTCGGCGTCGTGATTGCCCTGGACGTAGACCAGCGGCGCGTCGAACCCGTCGGCGATGAAGGCCAGATCGTCGCAGTCGAGGTCACCGCAGCCGATGATCAGGTCGACCGGCTCCAGTGTCTTCCGGTTGCGCCTGTCCGCCAGGGCGGGCTCCAGGACGTCCGACACGGCCAGCAGGCGGATCGGCGCTCCATCGCGGTCGCGAAACGGAGCCGAGTCGGGCCATTCGAGGTTTAGGCGTCTGGTCATGTCAGTCGGAAGCCTGCCGAGACGGCGAAGGCGGCGTGTCCTGCCCGGCGCCGGCTCCTCCTTCGTCGCCTGCCTCGGCGCTCGCGCTCGTGCCCGTCCCCGAGAAGCTGGCGGCCTCGTCGGCCGATTGCTGCTTGACCTGCCGCATGCCCATCGCCGGTCGGCGGCCCTGGGCCGCGGCCCGCATCTCGCCGGTTTCGCCGAGGTAGGAGAGCACGTTCCGCGGTGACTCGCTGGTTCGGCCATCGAGCGGAACGAGCTCCGTGACCATCGCGTCCAGGCCGGCGCCGTTGGTGTAGAGGACGGCCGCTACCCTGTTGTGGCCGTCGACGACCCAGTAATCGCCGTCGTACTTGATCAGATCCACCGGTGGCAGCGGCTGGAGCCGGTCGACGGCCCCGCGAATGCGCTGCCACCGAGCGGCCCAGTTGTCGCCGCGGAAGTCCTTGAGCGGCAGAAAGTCGCCGCCGCGTTGGGCGGGACCGGCCACGGCCGTACCCTGGACGTCCTCGACCGGAACGAACCGCATCCCGAGCTCGCGGGGCGAAGCCTGACGCGCCTCGGGGTACAGGTCGTAGAGGCTGGGCAGCGGTTCCCTGGCCTGACGCCTCATGCGGCGCTCTATGGTTGCCTGACGACCGGACCAGCCGAAGCTGGCGGCCTCGATGACGGAACCGATGGCATCGGCCATCGGACCCACGATGTAATCGACAAAAGGCTCCATGGCGTTGGCCATGGGTTCGGCAACGCTCTGGAGGTGTCCGACGATGCCGGTCGAAGAGCCTTCGGGCTCGGCCGCATCGGTCTCGACGGGCTCTTCAGGTCGTGGAGGCGCCTCTCGCCGGTCTCGCGGCGCGAGGCGAGGTGCATCGGCGCCGGCTGCCGAAGCGTCAGGTGCGCCGGCTGCGGGTCGCTTTGGGTCCATCCGTTTGAGCGTACCACCCACCGCCGCGCCGGACGGCCTGGGCGTGGGCGGGTCCTGCGACATCGACGACGGCCTGCCCAGCTCCAAACACCGCACCAAACACAGCACCCGGCGTGTCGCCATTCTCTTGGATGTCAGGTCTTGACACCCAGATTGGACAAGCTGGGGCTTGCCAGCGGCGCGCTCCCCAGCTGGTACGACCGCGCTAGGCTATCGACGTCGCCGCGTGGCAATGCGACCCGCGACGTGGAGCCCGAAGGAGATGCGCGCGATGGCGACCAGGAGGGAGTCGACCGGGTCGGCCTCGGTGCCGGCGCGCGAACGCCTGGGCATCGCCTGGTCGGATCAGTCGGTGCGGCTTCTCGTCCTCGCCGTGGCCGTCGCTGTCATCCTGTGGCTGGCCCGCGGCATCATCGGTCCGTTCATCGTCGCGGGAGTTCTCGCATATGCCTTCTCTCCGGTCGTGTCGGCTGCTCAGAGTCGGACTCGATTGCCGAGGGCGGCGGTAATCGGAATCGGTTACGTGCTCTGCCTCGGTATCGCCGGCGTGCTCGCATTCGTCGCCGCCGAACGAGCCGGCAAGGAGCTGATCGACCTCTCGTCGGGCGGGCGCGACATCTTCAGCACCGCGATGCACAAGCTGCTTGGCAACACGGTTGTAATCGCCGGCAACTCGTACTCCGTGGACGATCTGGCAACTCAGATCAGGCAGGCCTTCCTGGGCCTGATCAACTCACCCTCGAGCGCGGTGCAGGCTGCCGAAAGTGCGGTGAACATCGGACTCCAGGTCGTCCTGTGCCTGATCGTCACGTTCTACTTCCTTCTCGACGGGCACCGCTTCGGGCAGTTCGCGTTGCGATTCCTGGACCGCGAGCGGCGAGCCGATGCGCTCAGGATCGCCGAGCGCGTCCACGTCGTTCTGGGGCGGTGGCTGCGGGGTCAGCTGTTCTTGATCGTCCTGGTGGCAACGGTCATCTACCTGGTCCTGGGCCCGGTCCTGCACGTTCCGTACGCCCTGGCCCTGGCCATTGTGAGCGGTGTCCTGGAGATCGTTCCGCTCGTCGGCCCGGTGATCGCAGCGGCTCTGGCCGGGACCGTCACCTTCGCCAGGTACGGGACGGACACGACGATTGCAGTCCTGATCGTCTACCTGGTCGTCCGCCAGGTGGAGGACCAGGTGATCATGCCGCTCGTGATCGGCCGAGCCGTCCATCTCCATCCGGTCGTGACGATCTTCGCCGTCCTAGTCGGGCTGGCCACCTGGGGCGTCCTGGGCGGACTGCTCGGCGTTCCCGTCGCGGCCGCGCTCAACGTCACGCTGCACGAGCTCTACCCGGAGGAGACCGGCGGCAACGCCCATGAAGCAGCCGCCGTGGAAGAAGGGGTTTCTCCCGACGGCCGGGCCGATGCTGGCGGGGTCGCGGCCGCCGATGCAGATGCAGATGGCTCGACGGCCGGGACCGGACTTCTTCCGAATGTGGATGGCGCGGTCGATGCAGTCGCCCGGGCAAACGCCGAACGGTCGTGACGCAGACGCCCGACTGGTCCGACGAAGCGGTCGTCCTGGGGCTCGATCTCGGCGGCACTCAGATTCGAGCCGCGGCGATCCTGCCCGGCGGGGAGCGGCTCGCTCGGCGCGCCGTGTCCACTCCGCTGACGGCAGGCCCGGAGGCCATCTACGTCGCGTGCGCGAGCCTGCTGCGAAACGTGTCGGCCGGGCTCCCGGCCGACGTCCGCCACCGTCTCCTGGCGATCGGCATCTCGTCCATGGGACCGGTGGATCCGTGGCGGGGACTGGTCGTGGACCCGCCCAACGTCGTGGTCCTGCGGGACGCACCGCTCGCGGACGAGATGGAGGAGCGCGTTGGGTTGCCGGCGTACCTGGAACGGGACACGAACGTCGCCGCCCTGGCCGAGCACTGGCTGGGGGCCGCTCGAGGTTGTCGGGATTTCATCTACGTCACCGTTTCGACCGGTTTGGGCGGGTCGATCTACCGCGACGGGGGTCTGCTTCTGGGCCCCGATGGGACGGCTGGGGAGATAGGCCACATCTGCCTCGTGCCCGACGGCGGGCCGCGATGCGGTTGCGGCGGCGCGGGCCATCTCGAAGCGATCTCCTCCGGTTCCGGACTGGCGGGTCAAGCCCGGGACGAACTGGTCGCCGGTGAATCGGCGTTCCTGGCGGCGCGATCGGCTGCTGGGCCGATCAGCGGGAGGGACGTGGCCGATGGCGAGCTGGCCGGCGACGCAGTCTGCACGGTTCTGATGAAGCGAGCGAGGCGTGCGTTCGCCATCGCTTGCGTCGGCTGGACGAACGCGTTCAACCCCGAGCGGATCGTCGTCGGCGGAGCCGTGGCGGAGAGCCAGGGCGAACGCTGGCTGGAGCCGGCGCGGGCGGCCGTCTCGGCCACCGGTCTTGGCGCCCCGGCGGGCCGGGTCCGGATCGTGCCCGCGGAACTGGGCGACGACGTTGGACTGGTGGGGGCGCGGCCGCTCGTCGCGGGTCGCCTCGGGGATCCAGCCTGGCGAGAGCGGCGGG
>Ga0209777_10002267_pt1 | contig 25753 bp, 23 predicted proteins | sample FrelakmetHBP12HB_FD_187147 | JGI IMG/M metagenome (GOLD analysis project Ga0209777, IMG submission 187147) | Freshwater lake sediment microbial communities from the University of Notre Dame, USA, for methane emissions studies -HBP12 HB (SPAdes)... | ecosystem: Environmental > Aquatic >... | reverse complement strand
GCGAGTATGAAAAACTACAGCAGGAGAAAGCCAAGCTGCCCAAGACCAAATTTGGGGACGCGTATAATCCCAAACACGTGGAACAGATCGAAGCGCTCAGCAAGCAGAACCTCGCCTGAGGCGGGTGAGCGCATGAACACAAGCGAAATGGAGAAAAAACCATGGCGATAGATATGGAACTGGAATCGGTGCTGCGCGCCCCGGAAGTGCCGCAGGCCAAGTACCCGCCCAAGGTGATCACCCTGGCGAACGGCAAAAAGATGGTGGTGCGCGAGGCCAGCCGCGAGGATGTGCCCACGCTTTTAAATGCGGTGCGCCCCACGGTGAGCATCGAACGGGATTATTACGACATTGTCGGCGCACGCCTGTATGCCGAACTGCTGGGCTGGTACCGCTACCGCGTGCGCAATGAATACTGCCTGGTCGGGCAGGTGGACGGTTTTCTGGTGGGAATCGTCAACGGACGAATGATGAATGAAAAGGTGGGCATCAGCCTGCACACCCTGGCGATTGACCGCGGCCTGCGGGTGGGCTCGCATCTGTTCGCCTCCAAAATGGAGCACCACATTGAAACCCTGGGCAATGAGGAAGTGTGGATCGTGGCTGAAAGCCCAATCGGCTTCCGGCGCTGGATGATCGAGTACGGGCTGGAACTGATGCCGACCGTGCAGCACGAGCTGGGCGGCGCGACCGCCTACCGCCTGACCAAGAAACTGTACTACGATACAAAAGCGCGCCTGGTGGTGGGGGAAAGGCCGGTGCCGAAGAAACTGTTAGATGAAGCCATGGCAGAAATCAAGATTGCCGATGAGAAGACCATCGCCGAGAAGATCGCCGGCGTGAAAGGAAGGTGACGAGATGAGAGAAGTAGCCATTATTGGCGCGGGGATGATCCCCTTTGGGCGGCGCGACCAGGATACCCTCCTGGATATGCTGGCGTATGCCTCCCTGAAAGCGCTGGATGACGCCGGACTGGGCGATAAAAGCGTGGACGCGGTTTATGTGGCCAACATGGGGGCAGGTATGCTGCAGCACCAGACCGCCATCGCCAGCGCCCTGGTGGACCGGCTCAGCCTGCTGCCGGCAGCCGCTGACGCCATCGAGAACGGGCCGGCTTCAGGCGCATCCGCCATCAAGAACGGGCTGCTGGCAGTGGCATCCGGGTATTACAACCTGGTGCTGGTGGCGGGCGGCGAGAAGATGCGCGAGGTGACCGGCTGGAAAGCCACCGATTTCGTCGCCACCATGACCCATCCCGAGGTGGAGTACCCGTACGGCATTACCCTGCCGGGTATGGCGGGTATGTTCACCCGTTTGTATATGGAGAAATACGGCGTCACCCGCGAGCAGCTGGTGGACGTGGCGATCAAGAACCAGAAGATGGGCGCGCTCAACCCGTACGCACACGTGGAGATGGCCATCACCAAAGAGGGCATTATGGACAGCCGCGACGCGGTGGTCAATAACCCGGTGGCGGCTGATCCCCTGCACCTGTATGACCTGTGCCCGGTGAGCGACGGCGCCGCCGCGGTGATATTATGCCCGCTGGATCTGGCCAAAAAGATCGCCCCCAAAACTCCCGTGCTGGTGGCAGGCTTTGGGCAGGCGACGGATACCCACACCCTGCAGGAAAGGGATGACCCGACCGAGCTGAAGGCGGTCCAGCTGGCAGCTCAGCAGGCGTTTGAACGGGCAAAACTGAAACCAGCGGACATGGATGTGGCGGAACTGCACGATGCCTTCACCATCCTGGAAATTGCGGAGAGCGAGCAGGTGGGCTTCTTTAAAAAGGGCGAGGGCGGCAAAGCGGCCTCAGCCGGCAAGACCGGGCTGGGCGGGCAGATCCCGATCAATATGTCCGGCGGGTTGAAAGCGCGCGGGCATCCGGTGGGCGCCACCGGCGTGGCGCAGGTGGTGGAAGTGGTCTTCCAGCTGCGGCATGAGCTGGAGAAGAACCGCCAGGTGAAGGACGCCAAGAACGGGTTCACGATCAACTTTGGCGGCTTTGGCAACAACGTGGTGGCTTTTGTACTGCGGAGGGTAGAGGCATGAACGAGATACCGATCAAAGCTTACAAATGCAAGAAATGCGGACGGGTGCATTACCCCTTCCATGACCGCTGCCTGGACTGCAAAGGGCGGGAGTTTGAGGTGATCGCCCCGCGAGGTAATGCCAAACTACTGGCGTACACGCAGATATTCAACCTGCCGTGGGGATTTGATGAGCGCTTCCTGATCATCGGGGTGGCGCAGTTCGAGAACGGGGTGAAAGCCATGGGGCAGGTGAAAGCCGATTCCCTGGACGGAATCAAGAGCGGCATGAAGATGAGAGCCAGCTGGGAGCCGGTGCGCAAGGTGCATGGCGAGAATGTGTTCGGCTTGAAGTTTGAGCCGGTGAAATAAAGAAAAATCCCGCTGCAGAAACAGCGGGATTTTTATGTGATAAGGATTCGTTTTTGAGTTTGAGCGGACTTAATCGGACTAAAACGGACACTTAATGCGAAACGAATGACTTAGAGAGATAGGTTTTCAAAACGCCGTGGTTCTACGAGAAACAACATCCTAGAGTCTTTCGGAGGAAGGTGACAGAAAGTGACAAATAGTGACACTTTAAAGCTCCCTAATGTATGTAAAAAATTTTGCTAAACCCGACAAATCCCGACAGGTAAATGAACGAATCAATAAACGAATGGGGCTACGACACTTCCCGACATTTTAGAAAAATATTCGTTTTAGGGGAAACGAATGAGGAATTTTACAGCTATGCGCAGTTGTTAATGGTAAAGATGTAGGGATTAATGAAAGGTTTGCTAAACTAAAGCGTTTATATATTACTTTGTGTAAAGCACAACCTACCTTTGAATCATGGTTGCTCCGATTCTTTTTTGTTTAAATATGTGGAAACTACCTTGCTCTCCCTTTTTATTAAGCCCTAAATTTACAGAAAGAAAGTTACACCAATCAAATAGGAATTACAAAACATAAATATATAAATATAGAAAGTGAGATACTTATATTGAAGAGTTAAGAATGATCCAAGAAAGCACAGGAGATTAATATGAATGAGTTAATAATTCCAATAAACGGGAAAGATACAAAATTAAAACTAGAACAAATTGAAATAAAAAGACTTAAATTAGATGAATTGAATCCAAGAATTAGTTTTTTCCGAGATAACCAAGTTGTTGAAAATTTAACAGAAGAACAGATTATATATGCCTTAATAAATAAGAAACCTGAGGCATATAGGAAATTAAAGGATTCTATACATAATAACAAAGGAATTGTTAATCCTATATGGGTAGAACCGTTAAAAAATAATAATTATCAGATTATTGAAGGTAATACCAGACTTGTAATTTATAAAGAAATGCAACAAGAAGAACCAAACGAGGCAAAATGGAAGAAAATATATTGTTACATTTTACCTTTTGAAGTTGGTGAGGAACAGAAGAATTTCATTAGATTACAGTCACATCTGAGAGGTACAACGGAATGGGATGCCTATGAAAAAGCAAAATATTTGTATAGACTTTGGAATGAGGATGGCTGGTCAATAAATAGACTTGAACAACAAACAAAAATGGCGAACAAACAGATTAAAGAAAATATTGACGCCTATAAACTAATGGAAAAGCAGTACCTTCCAGCTCATGGAGATGATCCGAATGAAGTAAGCAAATTCAGCTATTTCGTTGAATATATTAAAGATAAAAAACTGCAAAAATTAATGGATAAAAGCAATAAGAATGAAAATGATTTTTGTGATTGGGTCGCTGATAAAGAAAAAATTCCAACAGGACAAGATGTAAGAAGACTCCGAGATATTTTTGAGTTTGAAGATACTAAGAATATTTTTATTTCCAATGGTTTTGATGCAGCTATGCAGATACTCGAACTCAAAAAACCCCATCTCGTTTCTTCGTTCTATAAAGACATAGAAAATGTTATCAAAGGATTAAAAGACATAAGTGCCCAAGACCTTGATGAAATTATCATCGAAAATAAAGGTGAAAAAGAAAAAATGATAATTGATTTAGCGGAATGGAGCAAAAAGGTTGTTGCTCTTATAGAAAAAGAAAAAAATGGCATCAAAGCAACATGATTTTATAGTCTCTGCAATTGGCAGAAAGATTAGGCAAGATGGTTTCAAGATCATATATTTGGACGGAGGTTATCAAGATCTTGATACTAAGAAGTTTGATATTCCCTCGAAAATCATAAACCACAAGCCCGATATTATTGGGGAGAGAGGTGGTATTTTTGTCTGCATTGGTGAAGCTAAAACCAGAAATGATATTTTTTCTAGAAGAACAAAAAATCAATTTTCTGACTATTTTTCAATCGTAAGAATATTTTCTGAGAACAAATTAATAATAGGAATACCTTTGAAGGCTAAACATGATTTAGAGAAATTATTACTGGAAATTGGGCTTGCTAATAAAAAGCAAATTGAAATAATTTATATCCCTGAAGAACTCTTACCATATGAAGAAGAAATATAATTTTGACTTTAGTCCTAAGACCAAACCATTTCCACACCAGGTAGATGCAATTGAATATATCTCAAATAAAATAACCACGCCTCTCTTCGACGAGCAGGGACTTGGAAAAACAAAAATAGTAATTGAAGCATTATGTAATAATATGGCAAATGGAATAATCGATGGTGCATTAATAATATGCAAGAAACATTTGATTGAAAATTGGAAAAATGAAATCGAAACTCACAGCCACTTAAGATACATTGTATTGAGAGGCAGCGCGAATGAAAAAGGGTTTAGGTTTATGGGATATTCGCATTTTTATTTAATTAACTATGAAAGTGTGATTGGAGAAGTTGCACGTTTAAAAATGCTTATGAATATTAGAAAAATGGCAATAGTATTAGATGAATCACATAAGATAAAAAATCCATATGCAAAAACTACAAATGCAATCTTAGAATTGAAAGATTTTGCAAAGAAACGCATCATCATTACAGGTTCACCTATTGCTAATAAACCACTAGATTTGTGGGCACAATTTTATTTCTTGGATAATGGTTATCTCTTGGGGAATAATTATAAGAAATTTGAAAAAATGTATTCTATTGATTTAAAAAACGATAATTTAACTGATGAAAAAAACAAGTTCAATGAATTAAAGGAAATCATTCTGTTAAATTCTATAAGAAGGTTAAAGAAAGATGTTTTAGAGCTTCCTGAAAAAATCTATTTTGAAAAATATGTTTATTTGGAAGGACGCCAAAAAGAAATCTACAGTAAATTAAAAGAGGAACTTTATATTGAAATTACTAACTTAGATGGGCAAAAAGTTATTGATGAATCTGTCGTGGTGTTGAAGAAACTACTTAGATTAGCCCAGATTGCAAGCAATCCATTTTTAATTGATAAGGCGTATAACGACATACCAGCTAAATTTCCATTATTAGATTTACTCATCGAAAATATTTTAAATGATCAGGAAAAAGTAATTGTATGGAGTTGCTTTGTAGGAAATATTAGAATCCTCAACAAGAGGTATAAAGAATTCGGTTCGCTTATGTTATATGGGGATATTTCCATTGAGGAAAGGGGAAAAATAGTTAAGCAATTTAAGAATGACGATAAAACACGAATATTAATCGCAAATCCAGCGGCGGCAAGAGAAGGATTAACGCTTACATCTGCAAATAATGCAATTTATTTAGATAGAAATTTTAGTTTGGTTGACTATCTTCAATCACAAGATAGAATACACAGAATATCCCAAACTAAGGAATGTCGAATTATTAAACTCATAGCAAAAAACACAATCGACGAATATATTGATGAAATTATCACTAAAAAGCAAAACTTAGCTGGATTTATTCAAGGAGACGTTAACAATATTGACACTGGCCAGTATCTTTCAAAAGAAGAATTACTAAAAATATTGGGAGGACATTAAGATGAGTAGAGTAAATAAAAATGAAATTGTAGTGCTTGGACAGAAAATCCAAACGAAAATTGAGGAAATTGATATATCTAAATTAGTTTATTGGAAAGAAAATCCAAGAGTGAATGCAATTATCAATCAAAAATATAAAGATAAAACTGTTACAGATGAAGAAATTGAAAAAGAGCTATGGGATAAGGATTATGTAAAAGATTTATATAAAGATATCGAACGGCATGGTGGTCTTATTGATGAGATATTGGTAAAAGGTAATGTTGTACTAGAAGGAAATTCAAGATTATGTGCATATAGATATTTGTATAAAAAAGCATTAAAAACTAAAGATGACAATGAAATACTAAAATGGTCTTTCATCAGAGCGAGGATAATACCAAACGATACTTCAGATTACTCTGTATTCTCCATTCTTGGTACTTGGCATATAAAAGGAAAAACTCAATGGGACACATATGAAAAAGCAGCATATTTAAAAAGGATGATTGTTGATTATGGCGTACCTTTGAAGGATATAGCAATCTCAATATCACAAACTGAGAAATTTGTTAATGACAATATTGAAGCTCATGATTTAATGGATGAAAACAATGTTTATACCTTAGAGAAATTCAGTTATTTCTATGAATTTGTAAAAGAAAAAAATAAATCTAAGAGTCGCGAAACTTATAAAAAAGAGCCAGAAATAGTTAAGAAAGTAATTGAAACGATAAAAGAAAATACTTTGAACCGTGCAGAGGACTTAAGATTTTTACCAAGAATATTAAAAGATCAAAAAGCAAAAAAAATGTATTTGAGTAACGAAGTTGATTTTAATGAAGCTATTAATATTTCAAAGAGCAGACATCCAGAACAAGAAGAACCTTTTTATAATCAGATAAAAAAGACAACAACGCTACTTCAACAATGTTCAGTAGAAAAAATAGATGAAATTAATTCTAATCCTAATAAAAAATATATTTTGAAATGTCTTATTAAGGAAGTAAAAAGTTTTGCTAAGAAAATAGCAATTTAGCGTTGATGATTTATTCATATGAATAACATTCTACTAATTGAACCCAATTATAAGAATAAATATCCACCTCTGGGATTGATGAAGATATCCACTTTTCATAAACAGAAAGGTGATAAAGTGGTTTTTTATAAAGGTTGTTCGAAAGAATTAAAAGAACAACTCTGGGATAGAGTTTATATTTCAACGCTATTTACCTTCTATTGGAATATAACTATAGATACTATTAATTTTTATAGTAAAAGCGTAAAGCATCCAATTAATATTTTTGTTGGTGGCGTAATGGCTACCTTATTAAAAAAAGAAATACAAGATGAAATCAATGTAACGGTAGTTGAAGGTTTATTAAACCAAAAAGGCAAATTGGGTTATGAAGATGATGACATAATTGATGATATATTTCCAGATTATTCTATAGTAGATCAAGAATATAATTCTTTGTTAGAATATTCATATCCAACAAATGATTCTTACATTGTTTATGCTACAAGGGGATGTATTCGTAAATGCCAATTTTGTGCTGTCCCCATAATTGAACCATATTTTACAAATAGCAAATCAATTACTAAACAAGTAAATGCAATAAAAAATAATTTTGGAGAAAAACGGCATTTACTTTTACTGGATAATAATATTTTAGCATCTAAGGAATTCCCTAGAATAATTGAGGAAATCAAATCCGTTGGTTTTAAAAGAGGTAGTAAATTTATTCGAAAAACAGGTTCTAGAAAATATAATCTCGAAAGACATGTAGATTTTAATCAGGGGTTAGATGCAAGATTACTCACAGAAGAAAAAATGAGTTTATTGAGTGAAATAGCTGTTGAACCTATGCGAATAGCTTTTGATGATATCAAATATAAAAAACTTTATATAGAAAAAATAAGTTTAGCTGCAAAATACGGAATAAAGATACTTTCTAACTATATTTTATATAATTTTGAAGATACTCCAGAAGATTTTTACGAGAGACTAAAGATAAATATAGAATTGAACGAGGAATTTAATGAAAAAGGGTTCAAAAGTGAAATATGGTCTTTCCCGATGAAATATACTCCAATAAGTGGTGAGTATTGTAAGAATCGAAAATTTATTGGGGAACATTGGAATAAAAAGTATTTAAGAGGAATTCAATGTATATTGCTAGCCACTCGAGGGGTGGTTGGTCCTAAAAGACAATTCTTCGAAAAAGCATTTGGAAAAGATGTAAAAGAATTTCTTAAAATACTTGCGTTACCTGAAACTTACATAGTTTATAGAAATAGCCATTTAGATAATGGAGATAGGAATAAATTTGATGATACATTCAATTCACTCAGCGAGAAACAAAAGAGTGAACTTTTAAAAATAATATTTTCTAATAATTTTAATGATATTGAGTCTCAAACTAAAGATACATATATTGCAAATATTTTGAAACTGTATCAATATCACTCATAAATGTAAAACAAATTAGTAGTGATAATCCATTCCGTCAAGATTAGATTGATAGTGACATCAATTCCGAAAATCAGAATATAAGTTTTTTCCGGTACAGATTATTCGTGGGACATAAAAAAAATGATTAACAAATGAGTGGATACTTAATATATCACCCAAAAAGAATCCGATCAGTTTTCGATAACCTGGTGGTTTACCACGACAAAACATCAGGAAACCAAGATCCTTATATATGGAACAATAAATTCCTTCATACTTATTGCCACATGTCACAAATTACTCCAAAAATAGGTGATATTAATTTTTGGATTAGCGGCGACCAATTTCCTAAATTCAATTATTTATATTGCGATCTGGTTTTTAAAGTACTAGAAAAGGATTATTGGAAAGATCGAAACCAAATCGATAAAAAAGATCCGATCGTAGATTCACAATTCGCGTTTCAAGATCATTATCGGTGGGCTAGCATCGAACATCCCTATACTCGCAGAAAACGATTTACCCTTAAAGCTGATCCAGAAAAAAGTTTCCAACCGCAGGATGGATCCGGAAATTTATTAGATATCTTACCCGTACTTAATTCCATAGGGATTTCTTTACCTACACTTAGAACAAACCTTGTTACATCTCATGGATCAAAACCGATGAAATTACTTCCATCTGATGTCGATAAGATATTTAAATGGTTATTTGCTGAGGCTTATAAGAAAATTCGGGGAGATGATCTTGAGAGAATTAGAAAAGATCATCCAGAGTTAGGGAGCGATTTTACTCAGTCTGAGACGAAGGGGTGTTCTTGAGTCGCCTCTTCCCTATTTCGTGCGCAAAACCTATGATACCTCTTGACGGAGGTAAACTATTTAGATGTATTAGTAAAGGAATATTAATAAATGTTGAATTTCCAATTGTGGGTTCTAGGAGGAGAAAATGGATTTTAAAATTATCTATTTAGGGAAACACATCTCAGAAGGCGATTATGATTCTTTTATGTTTAAGATAATTGGAGATAATTCTGATAGAGAAAAACGATTTGAAGTTAGAATTTCTGGATCATTTTCAGCAATTCATTCTAATCTTCAACTTGAACAAATTGCTGCGAGTGGCGTTAAGAGTCATATTCAAGGAAATGTTCCGGAAGATTGTTATAACAATATCGAGCGAACATCAATGAAAATAAGCACTTATTGGTACCCAGGAATACCAAAAAGTCCAAATAAAATAAAAAATTTTTCTGAATTTATTGTTAGTCCAAAAAAACGGAACTTGGGATTTGACCTAAAATGAAAGAATAATAGTCGTTGAGATAATGCATTATGTTAGTCTACGATTGCACTGCTTTCGTTCTTTCATTTCCTTTTTCCAAATCGACAACCTTGGACATCACCGCTAAAATCATCAGCCCTTCTTTGGTCAAGGGAGTGCCCCTGGCATCCAGGGCGGCTGAGAGGAAACTAAAGAGATGAGAAAAGACCCTCACCCTCACCTTACTCCTCTCCCTTCGAGGGAGAGGAACCAGAAGATCCTCACGGATTGCTGACGCAACCCTCAGGATAACGAGAAAGGCAGACGTAAAACCTCCTCACTTCACACTTAGTTTTAGCCAGGCAGGATGCTGCGTGATGACTAGGATGTTTCGCGATACGCCCTCCTCCCATATAGAGGGCTTCGAGGGTTAATGATTTGAATTTAAGATATACTAATCAAATAAAAAAATCAGGACTATTAAATAGAAGGAGTAGAATTTGAAAAAGGCACTTTTTTACATCTTATCTTTTATTATTGGTGGAGTAATTGGGATATCAATAATAAATTACATTCCAGATTCCCTTTCTTTTCTTAACAACGGGCCATTTAATTTTTGCATTTATGGAGCGATCGGGTTTGGAATTTGTGCAATCATTTATAAAGAATACAAAAAACTTTGGTTTGTGCCATTAATTATCCTCGTTGGATTCATTATTACATTTCCTTTGATTTTTTTAATATTTGGAGCAGTTCCATAAAGAATTTTATTAAGAAATCAAATTTATAATATTTTTTCCTTGTTTATTCTCAAGACTTAAACGTAACTTTCTTTTCCTGGAAAAATTATAGATTTGCGTTATAGATAGATTAACATTTTTTAAAATTTGGATGAATAGGTTCATACCAGTAGAACCTCACCCCGCACTGCGTTTTGGGAAAACGGAGATGCTGAACGATACTAATAAGGCAGAGATCGCTTCGGCATAAACTGCCTCCCCTGTCGGGGATGCTGCGCGATCGCGAATGCGATAGAAGATCCTCACCCTCACCCTCACGCCATTAAGAAGGGCTCAGGGCAAGCGCCTTCTTCGAAGGCTCAGGGCTAGCCCTCACCCTCACCCTTACGCCCTTAAGAAGGGCTCAGGGCAGGCGCCCTCTGCGAGGGCTCAGGGCAGACGGCGAGCAGGATGAAAGAATAATTCCAGAAAAGAGCAAAGTGATGATCAGAATTATATATAATTTTTTAATGAAAAACTCTTTTAGAAGTACTATAGCATAAAATCAGGTTTTTCCTTAGAGAAAGAATGGTGGAAATATTGAAAGTTGGGTGCAGTGAACTATTAGAAGCAGATAATTACTTTTTAATTTCGAAAGAAGAAATATGGTCGTGAAGAATTATTTCTTAAATCTTTTTCTCAATTCATCCACACCGACCCCAATGGCACCGATAATGAAGATGACCAAGAGAAGTATAGGAAACCGCGAGAATAGAAAGTATGATCCAACCAAAATACCAGCAATCACCACAATGATGAAAAGCGCCTGCAGCCAGGTTCCACTTTTAAAGAAATTTGTCATTGCGGTTTTGTAAAGGCCACTTTTAATATTTTCTTTAATTTTATTTCCCGAAGTTTTCCAGATCAGGAAAATCAAGCCCCCTACTAATAAAATGCCTATCGGTATCAAAAGAAATGGATACTCTTTAAATAAAAGAATTAAAACAACAATAACAACCAAAATAATCGGGATTTGAATCATATTGCCTCCTTGTTAACCTTCTTAAAACTTATCCTTCAAGCTACGATCATCCCTCCTTTATGACCATTCCACGATGGCCTTTTCCAGCCTTTCCAAGGCAGCGACGCATTGTGACTTATCAACCGAGTCCCAATGGAACAGGATCATGCCCTTCTTTTCTGAAGGAACACTGGTTAATTCAATATCTATCAATACTTCAGAGATTGACACAAAATTTTCCTCATTGAGACTAACAATATATTAGCACGCAGGCAAAGTATTTTCAAGATATGTATGGAGTCGCCCTCCCTGTATCGGGTGCAACAGATATGCAATCGCGGTGAAACCCTTTTGGCGGGGGCGGGCTATGTGAATACTATAAATACACTGGACGATGAAATCAACTGACTTTTAACCTGTAGTTCAATCGTCAAGATTATTGGGCCAGGTTCAATTTCCCATTTTTCTGGTCCGACCGTAACAAAACTATCTGAAATTTTTCACACCACCCTCCCAAAAAAAGAGGGCACAATCCATATTGTGCCCTCTTTTTCTTAACTATTTACTATTTATTTATATGCTGCAAGAACGTATTGATCCATTTTTTGGCCAATTGCTTTAAGGTCAAAGATCGAGGCTGCGCTTTGATTGGCTTCCACTAATGCAATCATGGTGTTATTGCGCCGAAACACGATAAGCTTCAAATTATATCCCTGGACAATTGCCGTCAGACCTATTGAACTGTTACCGATCCCGCTAAAATTTGGAAGTACCTGAGTATCCTTCAGGAACTGGCTTATTATTGCGGGGTTTGAGAATCCCATATCAATTTGAGCAATTGATGCCGGATCCAATGGGTAGAAAAAAGTGTCAACTAAAAACTCCACTGTTTTTGTGTTTTTTCCATATAGGTCTGCCTTTACCAGGTCCGCAACCCCGGCAAATGGCTTGACCATTGAACTGACCATTGACGTGGTCATTGTCATGAGGTTCGTTATGCCCATTGATTTCATTTCGGCGTCTGTGAATCGATGAAACCCGGTCGGAAGGTCCTCGGTTTTTAAAAATACATTGGTCAGGTCGACAGTAGTGGTGTTAAGCGGCACCGGAGTACTGGTTGGTACAGCGGTATTGGCTGGTGCAGCAGTATTGACCGCTGCGCCTGCAGCACAACCAGCCAATAGTATGCCGGCAATAAGACAAATCGAAAAGAAAGTTATACGTTTCATAGTTTTTTCTCCTCAATGATTATATAATTTATTGGACCGATGAAATGAAATATATTTTCATTTCAACATCATTTTTGTACTATTAATAAATGGAGATAATTATGGCTGTAACAACCTGGAAACCCCATTTACAACATGGTGAATTGGATACAGAAGATAGAGAAAAACTGCCGGAAAGTGTTTATGCATTTCCAAAACAGCACAAAGAACCTCTGACTGATGCGGAGCATGTAAGAAATGCGGTCGCTCGTTTCGATCAAGTGCAAGGGGTATCTGACAGCGACCGCGATCTGGCATTTGCAAATATCGTGAAAGCCGCCAGGCATTTTGGAATCACTATCGAAGAAGATAACTGGCATCAATTGGGCAAGCAGGCGCATACCAAAAACTCAGCTCATTCTTCATGATGGAATTCCTGTCGGGCATGTGTCTTTTCCATCTCTTAATTAAAGTGTAGGACAGTGCCCATACATAACTCTAAAAGGGGACTATATGGGCGCTGTATTACCCCCTTGACGAGGGCAGGCTGTATGGAAACGATGGACACAGTGGGCACTGACAGCAACTGACTTATAATCGATAGGTTCCCTGCTCTCCAGGACTTACTTAGATCGCTATCCCCTATTTGAAAGATCAATAAATATTGAGATATTGGATCAGGTTAATTTACGATTACACAGCTTTCGTTTTTTCTTTTTCTTTTTCCAAATCGATGACCTTTGACATCACTGCCAAGACCATCAGCCCTTCCTTGGTCAAGGGAGTACCCTTGGCATCTTAGGCGGCTTTAAGAAAATTCAGGTCCACATTAATAATTTGAGGCAGCCTTCATTAGCCAACCTGACGACATCTTCCTGGGTCTTTATTTCATCTTCTATATTTTGCATTTTTCCCATGGGAATGATCTACTATTTTAATATTGCATGGCAAATGAAATCAATGGTTCACCCCCATACACAAAAGCGAAAATGATTTTTTTACATAATTAATATCCAAGTGTCTTTTCATCGAACGTCGGTCCGATCAATCAGCCATTTAACAAACTGCAGGGGTGTTACATTTGGAATAGGTTTATTATATACATCTTCTCTTTCAAACTTCGCTAATAACTCCATTTTATTTTCAGCAGTTTTAAGAAGTTCATATGGATAATACTCCTTAGGCCGAATTTCAATTTGGTTCTCTTTTAGAAATTTATAAGTATCTTCAATTTCTTCTTTACTCTGTCCTGGAATTCCTAACATAATAAACGCTTTTGGGATGACGCCATATTTTTTCAACATTTCCACATTGCTTTGCACTAAACTTACAGGTAAGTACTTATCAACGGCAGACTGAGTTTCTAGATAAAGAGTTTCGAGCCCAAATGCGATAGTGATACACCCTGCATGTGCCATAATCCGTATTAAATCCTCATCAAGTAATTCAAGTCTTGTAGTTACAACCCAATTAAATTTTAATTGGTTATTTTCAATGGCTTCACAAAATTCAATAACCCAATCACGATTGACTGTAAATGTCGGAGCGATTAAATTAATTGATGCATAATTTTTTATTACCAACTTCAGATAATTAATGGTATCTTGAACAGGTCTATATGATACGATTTTGCCTTGATCAATTGGTACTCTACAAAATCTACAAGGATATGGACACCCTTTTGCCACAGTAAAGCAGAGTTGGTCGCTGCCACTAATCTTCTTATATTGATCAACTGGGATTTTATCTAGTGCTGGGAAGCCAATTTTTTCGACCAATAATTCGGATTTTACTGGAATTTTCACAATAGAGTTATCTTGCTTGAAATATACTCCAGATAGTTCTACTTGAGATAGTTTTTTCCATTTAAAAAAAATGAAATCCTTTATACTTTTTTGAAACATAGGATCGATAATCGCAACATCAAATCCTTGTTCAAGAAATACTTCAGGAGCATAGGGAGTTCCTTGTCCGTAAGAAATAGTTACTGTTTTTGGAGATATTTTTTTACACAAGTTTGCGGATTTAATTGCGGCTATACTATTGTGCAAATCAGTATAAACAATTAAAAAATCATACTCGTTGGAGTATGCGCTAATGAAATCCCATTGAAAATGTTGCAGAGCACTACCATCCATCACATCCACATCAATTTCGGTATTGCAATCTAAGTATGCAATTGTTTCACCAAAATTTGTATAATGTTTCTGAATTGAGAAAATATACTCTATTTTTGGTGGCCAAATAAATAATACTCGAATCATTTATCCCTTCAATAAATTATGTAAAAATATTTTTTTACAAAAATTTTTATCTTGCAATTTCATAAATTGTATTATAAATTTTCAGGTCTATAGAAGATAGTCAAACCATTCTAAATAAAATTAATACCACTCTTCTTAATTGGTTGGAAAGGTTGATTTATCTGAGGTTAATATTGTTTTTTTTATGATCAACAATGCTTATGATTTACCAATTATTCCTATATCATACACTATTGATTGAGTAAGAGTCACCTTTCCTGATAGATTTTTTCTATTTTCAGGTGCAATTCGGGTGCAATACCGGTGAAACTCCATTGACGAGGACAGGCTTTGTAAGTTGGGAGCTTAGGTCCCTCGTACATCCCGGTTTCGCTGAATTTTAACCAGTGGGTTAATTGGTTAGACAAGGATGCCCTCAATGGCAGCGCCTGGACGCCGAAATCCCTGGATAATCTGCCTCTGCTCATGGGTATAATGCTATTGGTGAAGTTCGCCAACATGAGAGCAGTCTATTAGAAGGTCACCCGTTTTTTGTTACAGGAGGCAGCATGCCCTGGTCGATCGAAGAAGTAGAAAAACATAAAAAAGGATTATCGGAAGCCGACAAGCAAAAGTGGGTGGCGATCGCCAATTCAGTATTGAAACAGTGTCAGGAAAAGAACGGCAAGGATTGTGATGGCATGGCTATCCGGGTGGCTAATTCAAAGACGGGTGAAAAATCAATCACCTCTGACGCAGGTCATTAAAGGTATTTTATTAATTGTGAGTCGCCTTACCTGATTTGGGTGCAATACCGGTGATACCTCCTTGATAGTGGCAGGCTGTATGGAAACGATGGACACAGTGGGCACTGACAGCAACTGACAATGAGCAGAATATTAAAAGGTTAATTACCTTGTGAGTCATAAAATACCTGCGTGCATGGTAATTTTCTTACCTTGAAAATCTATTTGGGGGTTCGAGGTCAAGATATTTTTGGATCATGGAATTCGAGGGTAATTGGTTTACAAAATTACCTGGGGATATTTGGTTGTAGAGGATGGCAAAGTTCAGCCCTATTGACTTTGACTTTAAAGGGCATACAATGATATTTAACAATTTGTGACCCTCGTTAGGTGAGGCGTCTGCGTGAGACACAGGCCGCTGTCCCGCAATGTCCAAAGACACCAAGGGATAGACCAGGTAAGGCCGGATTAAGGCTTCGCTCAAAGTGGCTGGGAGTTCATTCCCTACGACACGCAGTGCCAAAACTCAACCAGGGGGGTGACCGGACAGTTTAACGCTGTTCGAGATGTTGGATTGAACACAGCCTCCCTGGATTCGCGCCGGGAGGCTGTCTGTTTTAACCATCCGGGTATGTTTCGAGCCGAGGGTTTGATTGATTTTTCTAAATTTGGAGGTGAAATATGTCTGGCACAACCAAAAACTCGCCCGCCAAGCTCAACCGCTCGGGGATCAACCGCATCGCTCAAGTTTTCGGCTTCCTCGTACTCTTTAGCGTGATTCTGTTCAGTCTGTCCGGCCGCCTGGATTGGTGGGAAGCCTGGGTTTTCCTGACCATCTACCTGGGAGGGATCCTGGCCAACGGGCTGTGGACCATCCGCCACAACCCGGAGGTGATCAATGAACGCGGCCGGATCGGGAAGAACGCCAAATCCTGGGACATGGTGATCGGAGTGTTCTATACGATCTTTCTGGTGGGGATGATTGTAGTCGCCGGGCTGGATGCCCGCTTCGCCTGGTCAGTTGTACCGTTATGGGTAAAAATCCTGGGCGGGATCAGTTTCATCATCTCCCTCGCCCTGACATTCTGGGCAATGGCTGCCAACACGTTCCTTTCCTCAATCGTGCGTATCCAGAAGGAACGCGGTCACACAACGGTTACTGGCGGGCCTTACCATTTCGTCCGCCATCCCATGTATGTCGGAATCCTGTTCATGTCCTGGGGCATGCCTCTATTGCTCGGCTCCTGGTGGGCAATGATCCCGGGCGGGCTCAACATCCTCCTGTTTTTCATCCGCACTTCCCTGGAGGACAGGACCCTGCTGGCTGAGTTGCCCGGCTATGTTGAATACAGCCGAAAAGTGCGCTACCGCCTGATCCCCGGCATCTGGTGAACATATATAGCGACAAGAACAATACCTGGGAAATCAAAGAAATTTCAATGTCTCTGGATGACCGAACATATCGGGGAGTAGCCATCAAGCCCTAAGCGGCACTTTGCCGATAAGCGCGAACCAAGCAATGACTGTACCGATATTGTAAATCGACTCCTGCTTAGCTCCAGGGTTTGGTTTCGAGCATTCACCAACCATTTACTCGGACATAGTGAGTACGCTGTTCGGGTGCAAACGCGCTCTACCTCGAACCACTGTTCGAATCCAGCGCCTACGGCTACGAAATCCTTATTATTTGCTGGATACAAACTCTTGAACATTTTTATAAACCGAGCCCGTAAAACCCGGTCCTAGGTCTGGATTTTTTAACACCTTTTAATCAGAAGTTTTCTTTGCAGCGCATCTCTCCATTATTTATTGAAATGAAAAAAGAATTGCGGTATCATATAATTTAAACACTTTTTAAACTAATGCCTTCAGAAAAGGATAAGAAAATGCGGATGAAATCAATTCGTATCTGGTTAGTTTTATGCATCATAGGCGTAATCAACTCAGCTTGCGGCGGTGCAACGCCAACAAGCACGCAAGCTGAAATCGTACCAACTGCCACACCAACACCACTTCCAGAAAGTTCGGCTGTCATCACGACCGGCAATGCCGCTCAAATCAAAGAACTGGCGCAATTAGGTGAAGGAGTTGTGCGTCAGGTTGCCTGGTCCGCGGATGGCAGCCAGTTCACCGCAGTGACCGATAAAGGCGCTTACACATTTGATTCCAGTTCCCGCAAAATAGTGCGCTCTATACGCAGCATCCTGTTTGGCAGTGCTCCCCTCCTTTCTCCGGATGGCAAATTATTGGCAACCAATAATGACGATAGGATCTTAGTTTTCGATCTACAAAAAGCGCTGGCAGAACAGGGGGAACCTAAAACAAAATTTAAATTTGAAGCGGTTTCAACCAGTTATGTCTTTTCAGCCGATAGCAAACTTCTGGCAGGGGTCACAGCGGATAACCGGATTCTCTGCTGGGATCTAACCAACGGTCAGTTGCGCAGCGAAACACCCCTTGGCGAACCGGATCTTTCACTTTTTGCAATGACTTCAGATGGTTCAATGTTCATTGGCATCTATGAATATAAAAGGTTCGGTACAAGTTCCATCCACCTGATCGATAGCAAAGATGGCAGTGAGATCGCCATTCTGGCGAGCAGCACTGAAATGATGGGTACTCCTGCTTTATCGCCAAATAACAAGTTGCTGGCGATAGGTAACAAGGGTGAAACGAAATTGGGAGTAACAGAAATTTGGGATCTCACGACACATAAGGTTTTGAAAACGCTAGCCGTTAAAAACTATGCCTTCGCATACAGAATGGCAAAGTTTTCACCGGATAATCAGCGATTGGCAATTGGAGACGATTCTGGAACCGTACAAATATGGGATGTACAGAGCGGTAAACTAGTCAGCAAGGGCAGTGATTTGTATTCCAATGTACAGGCAGTACAGAGCGGACAAACAGCTGAGGTCAGCAGTATGGCGTTTTCTCCGGATAGTCAAACGCTTCTAACGGCAGCCTTGGACAGTGGAATGAAATTATGGAATGCTGCCGACAAGGTGGAAATCGCTTCCATCAATGACTTGCGCTCTCGAAACAACAACATCAATATTTCACCGGACGGCTCCCTCTTTGCAACCGGGTTCCCCAGGACGAATATCATCCGGATCTGGGATACTAAGGGCGGCCGTCTGCTTTCCACCTTTGAAGCAAAAAGCGATATTTCGGCTGCTTTTGATTTTGCATTCAATGGCATTAATTTCCGAATTCTTCCCGATAACAAAACCCTGATCTCATTTTCAATGGTCGGAATCTTTGAATGGGAAATTCCATCCGGGAAAACCCTCCATACTTTTACAGATGAGAAATATTGGTTTGAATCGCCTATCGAAACCTCGCCTGATGGAAAACAACTCTATTATTACCATCCGGATGAAAGCAATATCTCTACTGTGTTCGTCTGGGATATCACCAACCAGCAGGTAACGAAAACCTTTTCAACCAAAAATCCATTAAGCGTGAACGATATCGCTGTATCGGCAGATGGCAGCCTGCTAGCGGCTGCCGTGGGTCGCAGCGTAATGATATGGAAGACAGCCAACTGGAAGGTGGTGAAAACCCTCAGCGGGTTTAAAAATGAAACGAATGTAGTCCTGTTCTCACCGGATGGAAGCCGCCTGTTCACCTGCGACCTTGATCTTGATGGCTGCCAACAATGGAGTACGAGCACCTGGAAAAAAACAGCGACCTACGCCCCCGCCCCAGTTTATCACGTATGGATGAGTGGGTTTGTTCTTTCAATCTCACCCAACGGTCAGGTTTTGGCAATAAGCAATGGGCAAAAATGCATTCAACTGTTGCAAGCAACCGACTTCACCGTACTTAAGGAATTCTGTGCACATACCGATAATGTCACAAGCCTGGCATTCACACCCGATGGAAAAAGCCTGCTCTCCAGCAGCTGGGACGGCACGATCCGTTACTGGGGCATCCCATAAAGCGATTGTCCTGAAAGAATAAGTGAGAATGAATTGACTGGGCTTTTTGAAAGCCAGCCGGGAGCCGGTGCGCACGGTGCAGGGGGAACACCTGTACGGGCTCAAGTTTGAGCCGCTGAAATAAATAGCTTGGCTCTATAAAAGAAGATAACACCCTGCTAGTAAATCGGTAGGGTGTTTTTTTTATTGTTACCTCACTTCCCCTCCCCTTGCCCACACTTCGTGTTGGGCTTACGGGGATGCTACGCGACCTTTCAGGTCGCTTCGCGATCCGCTCCACGACATTCCCCTACGCTCTACGGGTTGAGGCCGTTGCGCTACGGGGATCTTCGCTCTGTGCTCATGCACAGAGCTTCAAGAGGCTGTGGTGCTGCGCGGATCTCCGTCCTCGGCTCATGCCGAGGACTACGAGAGGCGGGGTGTTTTTTTATGTGGATTGCTCCCACCTCCCTCTATAAAACGTTACTGTTGCTCACATCTGCCGCACCACCTGCCCCTATATTTTGATGCCCCTTTAGAATCAAACCGTAACTCAAACCTGAACAATAATAAACAACATGGAGCATCATAATTAGGTTAATATTAATATGCCTATTCAGACATGGGATTATTCAAATAATAAGGAGGTTGAGATGAATAAAAATATAATTCCCATCGCCATCATGGCTGCCCTTGGACTGGCGGTCATGGCATGCACTGCACCTGCCAGCACTGCCACAGCCCAAGCGGATATTAATCAAATCGTCACGATTACGCCCAATTATTATTTGACCTCATCTGCATTACCTTGCAACGCGGCCACGGTTGTGGATGTCGAAAATTGGCCCGATTTTATAGTGATGGGTCACAATATATCCTTTAATAGAAACTTGCGCTTCACCAATGTGGGTACCTGTACCTGGAATACCAATTACAGGCTGGTTTTTATGAGCGGCAATCGCTTGAGCGGGCCCAAGTCTAAAAACCTGTCCGCCAGCGTAGCCCCCGGCGGCAGCATTGATGTCCAACTGCATTTGATCTCCCCGCTCGTCAAAGGCAGGTACACAGGTTGCTGGCATCTTTACGCGGATAATGACATTGATATAATCCCGGTCTGCGTCTCCATTGATGTGGCCAGATAGCTAATCGGGTTTTATCGGCCGGGTAATCTGCTATTTTCATTATGTTAATGATAGGAACAATACTTTTAACCAAGTAACTGGCTGAAGATCAAAGATGTTTACCGAAATGAAGTGGGGCAGTTTCAGCTATTGCATTATTGTGCAGATGCTATAATGAAAATGTTTCATATTACAGCGGGTCAATATGATCCAATTCATCATCAGGATCACCAACACTGATTGAAAAAAAAAGGATTGCGATATCATTTAATTTAAACACTTTTTGAACCAATGCCTTCAGAAAGGACAAAAAAAATGAGTAAGAAATCAATTTGCATCTGGTTAGTTTTATGCATCGTAGGCGTGATCAACTCAGCTTGCGGCGGTGCAACGCCAACAAGCACGCAAGCTAAAATCGTACCAACTGCCACACCAACACCACTGCCAGTAAGTTCCTCGGTCATCACGACAGGCAATGCCGCTCAAATCAAAGAACTGGCACAATTAGGTGAAGGAGCCGTGCGTCATGTTGCCTGGTCTACCGACGGCAGCCAGTTTACCGCGGTGAGCGATAAAGGCGCTAACACATTTGATTCCAGTTCCCATAAAGTGGTGCGCTCTGTGCGCAGCAGTATCCCATTTGTCAATAATGCTTTTGAAAATGTTTCCTACTTTTCTCCGGATGGTAATTTATTGGCAAACGCAAATAGCGATAGAATCTTAGTTTTGGATCTACAAAAAGCGCTGGCAGAACAAGGGGAACTCAAAACCAAATATGAATTTAAGGTACATTTGATCAGTTTTGTCTTTTCTCCCGATAGCAAACTTCTGGCAGGGCTCACAGCGGATAACCGGATTCTCTGCTGGGATCTAACCAATGGTCAGTTGCGCAGCGAAACATCCATTGGTCGTCCGGATCTTTACCTTATTGCGGTTACTTCGGATGGTTCGATGTTCATTGTCCTTGGGAGAGCAACGGTGGGATCACGACCCATCTACCTAATTGATAGCAAAGATGGTAGTGAAATTTCCATTCTGAAGAGTAGCGCTGCTATTAGAGGAATTCCAACCATGTCATCAAATGGCAAGTTGCTGGCAGTAGGGAGCGAGAAGGGTGTAACAGACATTTGGGATCTGACGACTTACAAGGTATTGAAGACGCTATCAATTGGTAATCTTATCAACTTATATGAACTTGCAGTATTTTCACCGGATAATCAGCGATTGGCAATTGGAGACAGTTTGAATTTGATATACATCTGGGATGTACAGAGCGGCAAACTAGTCAACGCGAGCAGTGATTTCGTTTCCAATTTACAGGCCGAAATGGGAACCGGACACACAGATACAGTTTGCAGTATGGCATTTTCTCCGGATAGTCAAACGCTTCTTTCTGCATCTTTTGACGGTGAAATTAAATTATGGAATGCTGCCGACAAGGCGGAAATCGCTTCCATCAATGACTTGCGCTCTCAAAACAGCACAATCAATATTTCATCTGATGGCTCCCTCTTTGCGACCGGGTTCTCCGGCACGAATATCATCCAGATCTGGGATACGAAGGGTGGCCGTTTACTTTCTACCTTTGAAGCAAAAAGTGATCTTATGCCTGGTTTTGCATTTAAGGGCATACAATTCCGAATTCTTCCCGATAACAAAACTCTGATCTCAATTTCATTGGGCGGAATCATCGAATGGGAAATTCCATCTGGGAAAACCCTCCATACTTTTAAAGATGAGAAATATAGTCTTGAATCGCCTATCGAAACCTCACCAGATGGAAAACGACTCTATTTTTATCAAGCGGATAAAAGCAAGATCTCTTCTGTGTTCGTCTGGGATATCACCAACCAGCAGGTAATGCAAACCCTTTCAACCGCCAGTCCATATAGCGTGAATGATATCGCTGTATCGGCAGACGGCAGCTTGCTAGCGGCTGCTGTGGATAGCAAAGTGATGATATGGAATACAGCCAACTGGAAGGTTGTGAAAACCCTAAGCGGATTTAAAATTATTGTGAATGTGGTCCTCTTCTCACCGGATGGAAGCCGCCTGTTCACCTGCCAACCCGACGCCTGCCAACTATGGAGTACGAGCACCTGGAAGAAAACAGCGACCTACACTCCCGCCCGAGGTTATGGAGCACTACGGGCAAGTGGATTTATCCTTTCGATCTCACCCAACGGCCAGGTTTTGGCAATAAGCAATGGGGGGAATTACATTCAACTGTTGCAAGCAACCGACTTAACAGTGCTTAAGGACTTCAATGTGGCTGATAATGTCATAAGCCTGGCATTCACACCAGATGGAAAAAGCCTGCTCACCAGCAGCGAGTACGGCTCGATCCGTTACTGGGGTATCCCATAAAGCTATTGTTCGGAAAGAATAGGTGAGAATAAATTAGGCTGGGCTTTTTGAAAGCTCAACCTTGATATCTTTTCAAGAAAAGAACTTAATTAGTCTTACCAATTTCCTCCAGATAATACGCTGGTTCACGGACGAGCCTTCAGCGGCGTTTCCTATGACTCCACCCGCATTGCATACCCGCCACCAGGCATTAGCGGCGGTCAGGATTTCTATACCGATCGGCAGGGCAAGGACTTCCAATTCATTGCCGATCGTCATGACGCGCAGAATCTTTGATTCCACGACCTGCTGGCAGCCTGCGGGGAGATCAATCCCAGTGAACCCCTCAATGGCACTGCCTGGATGCTTACGTACTTGGATAATACACCTCCGCTCCAGGGAACGAAGCTGACGGTTAAGTTCTCCGAAGGGCAGATTGGTGGTTTGTCAGGATGCAACTCCTACAGCGGGTGCAGGTGTATGTATAAACCTAAGTTTATTGAGTCGCCTGCCCTGATTCGGGTGCTATATCGGTGCTATCTTCCATATAATGGCAAGCAGTAAGTAGAATGAAAACGCTGATTCAACTTAGCGGGCTAACAAGAGCATAAACAGTAGGGGCGGTTCTGGCTGCTCGGCGCTATCATTGCGAGGATGCCTAAGCCCCCGCCCGCTTCATGTAGGGTTAGCCGTCTGCGCGATTACCCGCCGCGCTGGCCTGTCTCGACGGATGGTAATAGCCTCTGTCAGTCTGCTGGCTCGAACTCGATACGTACCACACTATTGTCTACGTCGAGTCCAAGTTCAACCGCCACCGACGGGACCATGAATCCAACCCGCGCAGGGTTTTCAAAGAACTGTGGCTTATAGGAAGATACGTTGTTCTGCATAACGAAGTTCAGCGTGATCCCACCAGCGTCTCTGAATGCGGCTGCGTCATGGATGATGTTCTCCATTGTGACGTTTTTACCAATGAGGGCAATGAACAGGTCCTTCCCATTGAGGTCAGCGAACTTCTGAATGCCAGCATCACGATGAGCATATAGTACATACTTTCCATTCCACGAATTCCAGAGATCAATGACTTCCCTGGGTGCGGTCAGACGAAGTATGCCCAGATCAGGTGTCACCGTCGGTGTCCACGCTGCCGCAGTAGATGTAACGGCAACTGCAGTTTGCTTAGCAATGGTTTCAGGTGAAGGTGCACAAGCGGTAAATAGGATCGTAATTACAAATAAGGTGCCAATTAACTTTTTCATTACTTAATCTCCTAAGTAACGTTTAAGATGGTTATTAAACTAATTGAATAAAAAATCATGTTGCTCTGAATAAAACCTCCTTTCGCGTATTATACTCCTTGGGATATTAAGGTCTTACGAAATTTGGTGACGAGTTCGTCGCAGATGGCGTACCAGAGGTCGTGGAGGGGGTAATTCGGGTGTAACCGCGCTGAAACCCCCTTGATGGAAGTAGGCTGGGGGGAACCTATGGACACTGACAGCAACTGACTCTTAATCGGTAGGTTTCCCGCTCTGAGGGACTTCCTTCGGTCGCAGGTCGTTCAACCCCCTGGTACGTCCAGGTTTCGATTAATTTTTACCAGTAGGTTAATTGGTTAAACCCGGTTGGATAATCCTGCCGGGTGAGTATAATCATGAATAAGGATTATCCGGCTGTTTGAATCGCCAAGGAGAGAAAGGATGCATTCCATGTCACGCAAGTTGCTGCTTTCGATTTTGCTGATCTCAGCGGTGGTGCTAACCACCTGTAATTTGCCCCCCAATGGGACGCCATCTGTTTTGCCTACGGTAGTGCCTGCGAATACCCCGGTGCCTGTCAATACCCCGCTGTCGAAGGCAACCACCCCACCGACGCTGCCGCCTCCCTCGATGGGATCAAGCTCCTATCAGGATGACCGTTCCAACCCGCTGACGCTGATCAACTCATATTTCAATGCCGTTAACCGCCAGGAGTACCTGCGGGCTTATTCATACTGGCGCGATCCGGCGACCACCCTGGGCACATTGACCAACTTTATCCATGGCTACGACAGTACAGCATCGGTCAGCCTGGTATTTGGCACCATCACGGGGGATGCCGGCGCTGGACAGATGTATTACACCGTGCCGGTGCGTTTAAAGAGTATTACCACCAGCGGCGTGCATGCTGATTATGCGGCCTGCTACGTGGTGCATTTATCCCAGCCGAGCTTTTATGGCGCCCCTCCGATTACGCCAATGAACATCGACCGCGGCACGGCCAAACCGGTGGATGTCAGTGCAGCGGATGCGGATGCGCTGGCAGAGGCCTGCAACGAACCTGATTACCCTATTTCCAGCCCGGTGAGCGTGGGGCCTTCCAGTTTGGACATCAGCAAAAATAATTATTTGGATAACCGCAGTGACCCGATTGCAACGGTCAGCTCCTATTTGAATGCCCTGAACAGCAAACAATATGTGCGCGCTTATTCGTATTCGCAAACCCCTGCCTCCGAATTTGGCCCTTACAGTTCCTATGAAGCTGGCTATGCGGACACGGATGTGATCACGGTTACATTCGGTATGGTGATCAGCGAAGCTGGAGCGGGCAATCTATACTATAAAGTGCCACTGGCGATGAAGGTGCTCACCACCTCCGCCGCCACCCAGACCTTTATAGGCTGCTTCAGCCTGCATCTTTCCCAACCGGGTATGCAGGGGTCGTATCCCTTCCAACCCATGGGCTTGATCGCCGGCGAGTTCAAGACCGTGGCTAACAACGTGGATATCCATCCACTGCTGGCAACCGCCTGCAATTAAC
>Ga0209777_10002266_pt1 | contig 25765 bp, 39 predicted proteins | sample FrelakmetHBP12HB_FD_187147 | JGI IMG/M metagenome (GOLD analysis project Ga0209777, IMG submission 187147) | Freshwater lake sediment microbial communities from the University of Notre Dame, USA, for methane emissions studies -HBP12 HB (SPAdes)... | ecosystem: Environmental > Aquatic >... | reverse complement strand
GCCAACGCAACTCCTACAACTCCATGGTGGTTCTGCGCCCTGATCGTCGGTAACCTTTCGGCCGCCGGCGCCACCCGGTTCGACTATGGTGTGAACCGCGCCCAGGACGGCACCGGCTCCAATATCTTCACCGAGGCCATCATCATGGAGGCTGCCCTGACGCTGTTTGATTCCCACTTCGCTGCACGCTTCCCTGTCAAGGTTATCGCCGGCGTGGGCGCTGGCGTCCAGCAGCTCACGGCTTCCACCAAGACTTTGGACTGCGCCATGCAGTACGCTCAGAACGTAGGCTCTTAAAATGAACGATCGCCCATTTGAAGCCCTTATCACAAGGCTAAGTGCTTTGGATGCGCTTCATAACCTGTACCAGCAGGCCGAAGCAGAGATTGAACATCATATAGGCCGTCCCATCTGTATGCCCAACTGCGGCAAGTGCTGTCAGCATAATGTCGTGATGGCTTGGGGGGTGGAGGTTGATGGTCTTGCTTCTTTCCTGCTGGGACAGGGGCGATTGTTAGAAAACGTACTGAACCGATGCGAAGCCTGGTTGACGGAAAACAACAGGCGTATTTATTCACCAGGCCAGCTCCTCAAGGACCGCGACAGGCTCACGACCGAGGCGCAGTTTATGATTACCGGCCGCTGCCCGTTGCTGGATGAAGAGTCCAAGTGTCTTATCCATCCCATGCGGCCTCTTTCATGCCGGGCTTACGGCGTCACCACTTATCCCAGGGGTTGTGGGCGTCCATACGGCAACGGCGAATCCGAGAGCCGCCGCGCCACGAACTCCGGCATGGCAGTTATTATAAAAGAGAAGTTTACGGCATTACTGAAGATGTGCAAGGACGACAGCTTCAGCGTGTCCGTGGGCTTCCTTCCTACCCTCTTGATTTCAAAATTCAGGCCCTTCCGCTTTACGAGCCTGGCGGATTCCGGGCATGTCAATCCCATAAAGCTGGTGAAGAACTATGTAAGCTCGCCGGCCGTCCTTACGGAAGACCAGTTCTCAAGCTTCGAGCTGGCAGGGCAGGACGCGCTCGACGAATGCGAAAAGGCGGGTATTCCAATCGAAAAACCGCTTGTCCACATAATTAAGTAAAACTCTCATAGATATAAAAGGAGGACTTTATGGACCTGTTTCAGAGCAAAGCCGAAGAAGGCGGGATCAACCCCGTCGCCCTCATAGACCACTACGTTTGGATTCACTACAACCAGAACAAAATTCTCCGTCAGGTCGATTTTCTCGAACCTTTGCCTGCGTTCCAGGCCATAGACCTGGGAGCGCTTGCGGCAGGCGCCCTGACGGCCAAGACGAACATCACGAACTTCGATATGTACGCCGACGAGTTCGCGCAATTTAGAATCTGGACACTGGATAACGTCCAGCTCATCCTGTACTTGCCGGCAGGCGTTCCGGCCGGCCAGCTCAAGACGTTCCAGGTCCCCCTGAGCAAGTTCAACGCCCTTCGGAACCCATCGCTGAACCTCACGGAGATCTGCGTCTGGGAAGACAACCGCCCGGCGGTAATAGCTATCAACGGCTCCGGTATAGCCCTGTCTGCCGTCAGGATCATGGCGATGGGCCACCACTATCACACCGTGCCCGTCAGCGCCACAGACCCGGTGAATGCCAAGATTAAGGCTGGTATCCAGCCTGTCACGCATGTTTGGTGCAGCCGCGCCGTGTTCGCCGCCGGCAACCGGACTTAAAGGAGGAATAAGATGGAAACTGGCTATGATTTAATTACAGGCTTCCGTGTACCTGGCCCCGTCACGAATATCGCGGCCGCAGGCACCGCCAATGCTGCGGTCGTATTCGCAGCCGGTGGCGGCGCCTTCTTAGGCACTCGCTCGTACAAGCTCAAGAAGCTGGCCATACGGGACAGGGGCACGGGCGGCACCTTCGTCCACATCGGTACCGGTGTAGCCGGAGCCTTTGCCGACCTCATCCCGGCCATAAAGACGGTCAACAACTTCGATATCGAAGTTGACCAGAATACCCTCAACAGCGCCGAGGCCTTCGCCAGCATTACCGCTTATCCCGAAGCGGTGGGCGGCAGCTCGGTTGACGTCCAGGTAGAAGTAGAAGAAATCGGAGGCTAAAATGGCCGGGGATAATAAAGATACGGCCTTAGCCTTCGGAGCGGGCGGCGTTGGAGCCTTGATAGGCGCGGCCATAATGGCCGCCAGGCAGTCCAAGGCCGGCTCCTTCTCCTTGGACCAGACCACCAAGGATCTGCTTGTCGCCATCGCTGCCGCTTCCGGCGATACTGACGAGAATGTGCAGGCAATAAAGGACCTGCTCGCTAAATTTGGCGGCTCGAACGGCACGCAGTTCGTCGTCTCCAATACCAGGTCAGCCACGTTCACCCGCACCTGGACTGCTATCGCAGGGGTAGCGGTAAGGCTCGCTACCTTAATTGTGCCGGACACCATGGAACTCGTGTTAAAGGGCTGGCCCACCAACGGTAACGTAATCTATATCGCGGAGAGCCAGCCCGCCGCCCAAAGTCCCGGCCAGGGCGCGGCTTACCCGCTCCTGCCCAACGAGACTTTACATCTCAAGATTCACGATGCGAGTGTGCTCTGGGTCGCCTCTTTTCTAAACCCGGGCGATTCAGTAGTTTACGGAGCGGAGCAAGTATAATGGCCACCGGTTCCGGCATGCCTCCGATGCTCAACCTCAAACGCTCGACCCAGAGCGGCAGCAAGGGCATGTCGGCTGTCAGCACTACCGTTTACTCCGCAAGCAGTACGCAGCCCTACCTGTTCTCCGGGGCCCATATCGACCTGTCGCCGATGGCTGGCGTCGATAACATTATCATCACTATCCAGAAACAACTTTCGGCCGGTGCGGGTTTTGTCAACCATGACCAAATGACCTACACCGGCCCCATGCCTCCAGCTCACCCGTCCATTTACATCCAGAGCATCCCTGACGTTTACGGCGTGCAGATCTTAATGCAGCAGACGGCAGGCGTGTTACGCACAATAAACTGCGAATTCTACGACGCGAAGAGGCTAGGACTTGGCTAATGCAGGCTAAACTAAACGGATTGTTGGAAGACGACGGCGGGGAAGTCTGCACCTGCTGGTTTCAGTGGGGGCTTACAACTAGCTATGGCATGGAAACCCCCAAGATCGGCGGCCTGGTCCTCGGCAACGCTTTCGCTTCTGTTGTAACGGGGCTTTCTCCCGGCACTACCTATCATTTCCGCGCCGTGGCGCAGCACCGTTTTGGTACTATCTACGGCAACGACCAATTCATAACTACCGCTCCCGAACCTTTCTTGATGAGCCTGACCGACTATCAGCTTCTAAGGATTGGTGCCTGATGCCTCCTGGAATAATAACCTTCATAGCCCAGAAAGACGGCTACGGCGTGCCAGCCGGTAACCCTTACGCCAACAGCGCCCTCATAAAGAGGGGCGGCGATATTTTTATCGCTGGCGGCAACAGCGCCGCCGCCAGTGCCAGGCTCATCACCTTCTCCTGCACCTCTGCCGGCGTTTTTGGCGCAGCCCAGATAGCCATTGACGTTGAAGCGGCCTTTGCTACTTCTACCGATTTCTGCAAGGTGGTCGATGGCATTTATTTGGGTTTCGGCGGCATACCGGATGGTGTTCACGGTAGTAACAAGATGGCTGCCTACACCATACCGGTCGATGCGGCGGGCAATATCGGAGCCGTAATCAGCACTCAGGATATAGACGTTGGCCTTGGCTATTTCAGGTTCTATACCTGGCGGGGGATGTACAAGAGGGCCACCGGCGTCTATGTCGTCTGCTACAACAACGACGTGGGCGCGGGCAACCCCACCGCCACCGCCCTCACGACCTTTGCCGTCTCGGACGCGGGCGCTATAACGCCCGGCTTCATCGGCAGGCATGCTTTCAACTCGGCCGTCACGACCACCAAGCAGGCTTTAGCCGACCTGGGAAACGGCTACTGCGCCCTTACCTACATGACCTGGCCGGGCCTGCAGCTCAACGTCAAGACAGCTCTGATCGATGTAGCCGGGACCATAACGGACATAGCGGACGTGACGCTGGACACGACCGTTTGCGACAGCGCCGCCAACCACCCGTACGTTCCCTTCCTGGTGCCGCTGAGGGGGCCGTATTATTACGCGCTTGTCTACAGCGTCAACCAGACCCTCATCATTAAAACGCTGAAGATAGTGAACGGCATCATCACGGTCTTATCCACCACGAATGTCGGCGCCCTGCTCGGGAACTGGGGGAGCGAGTATGGCCTCTCCGGCGCTTTCTATATCCCCGACAACATACTGGTGCTGACCTGGCAATCTTCCGACGATGCCGCCAATATTAAGATCAGGACTTATAACATTACTCCCAACGGCATCCTGGGGAGCATGCTCGACTCCCAGATTACCGCAACGATAAGGTTTTATTCAACCGAGATCGTGCAGCATTCCGGCTCCACCTTTGTCTTTACAGGGGCCAATCATGCTGCCCCGGAGCAGTTGCGGGCCGACAGCTTCGACATCGGGCTTGGCCCGATCGTCCTACCGACCGTCGAGACTGACCCGGCTACAGGCGTAAACTATCATGTGGCGACGCTCAACGGCCTTCTGGATTCGGACGGCGGCGACGCCTGCAACTGCTGGCTCAACTGGGGCCAGACGCCGACGATGGGCAATATTATCAATTTCGGGATTCAATATACCGGTTTCTCTTACGCTTCCAACCTGGCTGGGCTGGCTTCCGGTACCACCTATTATTTCCAGGCCTTCGCCAGCAGCTCGGTCGGTACTGTCGCCGGCGCCCTGTTATCTTTCACCACGCCGAGCGCCTTGAATTTTAAGGTCGTGACGCTGCCGGCAACCAACATTTACTAGGAGGAAATATATGATTGACACCAAGGGCAATCTCGCTCGCATCATGAACAAAGATACGGCTGAAACCTTCGATCAGTCAACTGACTCGCTCGAGGCTATATCAAACGCCATTGCCGTCATAGCGCCTGTGCCGGCCGACCTGGCCGTCCCCGCTCCCGATGCGGCAGCCAACGTCCTCGAGAGGGATGTCATCGGCAACAAGAGCGATACCGTGGCCAGCGGCTCTTTACAGGGCCTCCAGCGGGTCCAGGCGGCCAACAACGCCGCCAACGCCAATGTGCGGGATGTCGTCGGCAACAAGACGGACGCTGCCGTTTATTCGCCCTCGCCTACCGTCAACAGCCTCATGGCGATACTGAAGGGCCTGACCAACAGCCAGATTTTGGCGGTCGGAACCCTTACTTTTTCCTCGGCCACGGTGCCGGCTGACAATACCCGCGGCGAGGCCACGAACTTCTGGAACGGCTGTTTCCTCATCCCTTTGACCGGCAACGACGCTTTCCAGCCCAGGCGCATCGTGACCTTCACCACCGGTACCGGCGTCTTCACCTTGGACGCCAATCACCCGTTTACCGCCGCTACCGGGCAGGTGGGCTACATCATTACTTCCGGCCAGCAGCCCACGGGCATGCTAGAGACAGTAGACCTGTGGAGCACCTACACTACCCAGGTGGCGGTCACCTCCGGGGCGGGCGACAAGGCCTTGCAGAGTATCACGATCGCCAACCTGCCTACCGGCGCCGTGGTGCAGAAGGCCTTGATGTTCTTCAAGTGCCGGAACATCGAGAACACCAATGCTGCCGTTAATTCAGTCAGCGGCGCCCAGAACATCCAGGCCCAGAAGGCGGTCGCCGGCGGGTACATTACCGGCATAGCCCTGGCGGGCGGCGAGTTCTCCGTGCCGGCCTCCACCCGGGAGAGCGGGGACGTCATGATGGGGACGACCGATATCTCCGCCCAGGTGCCGGCCAACGGCGCGGTCATGAACTTCAAGTGGACGAACGCCCTGGCCGCCCAGAACAACCTGAATTTCAACGATGTGCAGGTCGGTATAAGAATCTGGTTTAGCGTGTAAAGATGTCCAAACAACTGCTTGGGGCCAGCACCAATGCCAACGGCATGTATACTGCCGGAGGCACCGAAAACGCAAACTTGGCCGGTTCAGCATATTCGGCCAATGCCTTTGGCACCGCAACCCAGTATATTTCGTCCGACGGTGTCATCTCGAGCCTCAAGGTATGGCTGGACGGCGGAGCCGGAGGCGGGCGTGCCGTTACCTGGACGCTCTATTTGAACGGTGCTCCCACGCTCCTCTCCACCACCATCACCGATCCCGCCGTCAGCAACAGCGACGTTACCCATAACATTACCGTGGCCCCGGGCGACGCCGTCTATGTGCTCGTCACGGCCGCCGGCGGCGCAACCACCCGCTATGGCGGCTACAGCATGATCTTCACCCCTACGGTCGCCAACAACTTCATCATCCCGGGCTGGTGCCAATGCAATAACGGCAGGACCACCTACGGCGTGCCGTGGGCATACTGCGTAGGAGGCTACGCCGGGAACCAGGAGGCGGTCCGAATGCCCTGCGCCGGGACTATCGACAGGCTGTATGTAGGGTTGAACAGCGCACCCGCGGGCGGCACCGGCTACATCTACCACATCCAGAAAGCCCTGGGTAACACGGCTATAACCTGCTCGATCATAGGACCGGCCAGCACGGCCAGCGACCTGGTGAACTCCGTCCATTTCAACCAGGGGGATTTAATCGGCATCAAAGCGGAGCTGTCGGCAGGGCCGGCAAGCAAAGACTGCGGCTGGGGCGTGAGGTTCATACCCGATACGCCTGGCCAGTTCCCCATTTTCGGCAACCCTTCGGGTCAGCCCGATACTGCCGCCGTCAGGTACACGTCTTTCGAGTTTTCCGATTGCCAGGCCACGGAGATAAGGCACGGTTGCTGGCAGGCGGGATTCTGGTATTCAAACCTGTACGTCAGGCTGGACACGACGACCGGCGCTGGCAAATCCTACACCTTCCTGTTGAGGCAGAACACCGGCGACACCCAAATGACCTGCACCATTACCAACGGCCAGGACAACTCCGACCTCACTCACTCCGGGCAGACGGCTGATTTCGTACCCGTGGACATGAAGATAACGCCGTCCGGCGGCCCCGCCGGGACATATGTTTATTACAGTATGATGGGCAATGTTACGTCCCCTACTGCCGGCGGCAAAGGCAGCAGCAATATCGCGAGGAAGCTCTTGGAGTCTGGTATAATCTAAAGGAGGCAATATGGCTAATAAGAATGTGGTCACCGGTGGAATTGTTCTGGGAAGTTTAGCTGCTATATTTCTGGCAGGCAGGAGCAAAGCTTCGCCGCCTGTGCAGAATGCCGTTACCCTTACGATCGTAGCACATGGCCAGGGCATGGTCACACAGGACATACCGGGTTCTACCTTCGACCCCGCCAACGATACGGTCGTGACACTGACGGCTCATCCGGCCAGCGGTTATGTTTTCGATGGGTGGGATGTAAACGCCGGCCAGCCATCGAAAAGCATGTACGGCAACCCTTTCTCCCTGACCATGGATAACAACTACGTCGTGGATGCTTTTTTTGAACCGGTACTTGCAACCATATCTTTGGATGTCATGTCCGTGGCCGCGCCCGCTACATTTAGCGGGAAACCATATTACTGCACACTATTAGAATGGGCACCGGCTAATATCGACTGGGACCTCGCTCCCGCCAACGCTATAATAACGGGATGGCCTCATGCGCCTGGCCAGCAGTCGGGTGTTGAATTAAAGGTCCCGGCAAACACTCCAATAAAAGTCCGGCTCATCCATATGTACGCCCAACCATTTACAGGTGACACTACCGTAGAGGCGGATAATTTTTACCAGTGGGGGACAGAACCCGCCGATATGGTGGCGGCAGGACTCACGGGTGCTAAGCTCGGCATGGCACCGGGTATTCCCAAAACCATGATGCCGGCCATAGAGAAAACGCTCACTACTGGCACTTCTGATGCCGGACTATGGATGGACCAGGGCGGAGGCGGTGGCGGAGGTGGAGGCGGTACACTCGATAGCCTTCTGGCCAACAACGCTGCCTGGCAGGGAGCTGATGCCGCCGCCCATGCTGAAGCCCTGCCGGATGTCACGCAATTTTACAATTCCAGCCCCGATCAGCAAAAGGTTTTCCTGGCGGAACTGGCTTCAATGAATGACCCTTCTAATCCATCGGGCTGGTCTGCCCAGTATCAGGCCGCCGTAGCGAATATGCAGAGCTATATGGCCGATGAGGAATGGAAAGGTGCCAATATCCCCGGCTATGTTTCCGATGCAACAGTGATGGATGCGCTCTTCAACATAGAGCAGAAGCTTTTGGCTGAAGGTGGGTATTCTCAATGGCTTTACGACGTTGAGAGCACCCTCTTTTCATAGGGGTAAAAATGATTAAGGTCAGCTTTTCCCCCAACGGTGGCTGCGAGGCTGATGTCATAAGCGTACTCAACAGCGAGGCCAGTCTGTTACGCATCGCAATCTACAGCTTTACCAACGCGAATATCGCGGCAGCCATCCTGGCGGCGGTAAAACGCAAGGTCAACGTCCTCATCATTATGGACCAGAGCCAGACGGCCGGCGTCCAGGCTAAGTACTACGACCAGTTTTTGAAGGCCGGAGCGCACGTCAAGCTTCTCAAAGGCACGGGCTCTTACGGCATGATGCACAACAAGTTTACCGCTGCTGGCAAGCTCGTCACCACGGGCAGCTTTAACTACACCCAGAACGCCCAATTCAACAACTTCGAGAATGTCTTGACGCTTGACGACGCCGCCACCATAGCGATTTATCAGGTCAAGTTTGACATCATGTTTGCCCAGGCTAAGGTCGAGAGGCCTTCCTTCATCACCTCGCTCAAGAGATTCTTTAGGTCACCAAGATTGGAGATGTCAATATGACTTTGACTGATTTTACCAAGTTCGCGGCCGTCATCATCACGTTATTCTTAGGCGGTGTCTTCGTCCTGGTTGGCCGTAACTCCGGCGATACCGTGCTGGCAGGCTGGGGGCACGATTTCCTGGTCTTCATACTCGGGGTCGTATTCGGAACTTCGGCAGGGCTCGCAGCCATACTCTTAAAGATAAGGAAGGTAAATAAATAATGGACCTCTCAGGCTTCTACTGGCTGGTCGGCATAGTAGTGGTGGGCTTTGCCGGCGTCTACAGCATCGCAATCAAAATCGTCTCGGATGTCGGCGATGTCAAAAAGAAGATCGCCGAAGTGGTCGGCTTTCTGAACGACACCATCTGCCCGCAGGTGAAGTTTAATACCGACCGGCTCGACAGGGTTGAAAAGGAAATGGGTATTCCACCTATGAACCATGAATTCAAAAACATTAAGATCTCGACAAGAAACAAGTAGGAGGAGACGATGAAACTCGACCTGGTGCTAAACTCCCACTGGAAAGAACTCAAAGACACACACCCGGGCGTGCTGAACGTCACTGTCGGTGAAAAGTGGATAGGCGGTGTCAACACCCATCGGCCGGCCATAACGGTGTTCGTGGAAAAGAAGCTGCCGCTGTCGGAGATCCCGGCAGGGCAGGCCATACCCGCCACTGTGGACAATGTTCCAACCGATGTCATCGAGCTTTCTCCGAAGACCTGGACGGCCGGTAGAACATCGATGAGCGAGCTGCACCCGGAAGACAGGAAGAGAAGGCTGGGGCTGATCCCCGAAAACCCTCCCCTGCTCCGGGCGGTAAAACCCGTCCCGGGGCCCGCTAGTTTCAATGTCGATTGGCGGGCATGGGCTTCGCTCATCCAGGACCAGGGGAACTGAGGCTCCTGCTGCGCCTTCGGGTGTACCGGAGTGTGGGAAGCGGTCATAAGGATACTGAACGGCAACAAGAACGACCCCATCAAACTGAGCGAGTCTCATCTGTTCTTCTGCAGCGGCGGCACCTGTAACGGCGGCAATACCGTCTCGAAGACGCTCAACCAGTGTAAGAAGGGCGTGTGCCTTGAGTCGTCTTTGCCATACCGGGACGTCGACCAGACTTGCGGCCAGGGGATAGCTAATAACTGGTGGCTCACCGCCAGGAAGCTGGCGAGCTGGCAGTCCACGGCCGACAGGAACCAGATGAAGACCTGGCTCCTGCAGGGGCCACTCGTCACCACCATGACTGTCCACGAGTCCTTCTTCAACTATGTGTCCGGCATTTACAAGAGCCAGGGCGCGCAAGACCCGGTCGCCGGCGGGCATTGCATCGGTACTTTCGGGGGCCAGGATGCCCTGGAATACTGGATTGACCGGAACTCCTGGAATGGCTGGGGCGAGAACGGCTACTTCCGGATCGCCTACGGGGACTCTGCCTGCGACAAGGCGATGTATAAGCTCGTCCCGTCTTCCGACCCTGTCCCGGCGCCGAAGAAGAAGCTGGCAATCTGCAGTCTGATACCAGCGTTCGCGTAAGGCGGAGCTATGGCGAACAATCTCGATGCCGCTATCTACGACTTGCTGCTGGCTGGCACCACGCTGGCCAGCCACTTGCTGCAGGAACAGCCCACCGTGCCCGTCAATATCACCGCCATAGCGGGCAGCGAGACGGACTTCTTGGCGCTGGTGCCGCCGGGCCATTATGATGTCAGGTCTCTAAGGCTGGCCACCGATAACCCGGCTGCGAATTTGATTTACGTCCGGCTTTACGAGCTCCTGAACGGCTTCCTTACCAACGTTGATACCTTCGAGATTGACAGTACTAACTACGGTGTTTTCTTTTCACTTATGGACCTCTTCGGCCTTAACCACCTGGCGGGTGCCAGTCTCAGGGTTACGGTCCAGTCATCGGCCGGCGGGCCGTTACTCTGTCATAGGCCAGTATAATTACGCATGGAGCAGCTAGATGTTACCTAACTGGAAAAATAAACTCGAAACGCACAACCATTCACCGCAGAAGGTGTCGCCATCCGGCGCTGCGCCGCCGATCGTGACGGCGGCTGGAGGCGCCTGGTCCTTGGGTGGTTTCTCCGCTGACCTTATCGCGGCCGGAGCTGAGAGCGATCCCTTTGACCTCCACTGGGTTGATGTCTCCAACATGAGCGCCAACGATGATTACGAAGTCGTTATCTATTACGGTCCTTCAGACATAGAATGTGCCAGGGCGGCGTTCTCGAGATCGGGAGTGCAGACTTCTTCCGTCCAGGTACCGCTCCATACCTACATTCTCCCGGCCGGCAGCCGGGTGAGAGCCAAAATAATGTCGGCCGGCGGCGGCAGCTCGGCACACCTGAAGCTATTCTACCATAATTATTAAATATTTCTTGAGAAATAAATGGCTACCAGAACAATCAGCGTAGCAGGCGGCAACTTCAACGTTGTCGGCACTTGGGATGAAGGCATTGTCCCCGTTGCCGGCGACGCGGTCGTGGCGAGGGCCGGCGGGGATTCCGGCGACCTGACCGTGAACGTCGCTTCCGGCGGTGTCGGTTTGGCCTCTGTTGATTTCACCCATTATGCCCATAAGCTGACGATGAACAATACCCTGACCATCGCCGGCCCGCTTACCTTATCTCCTTCCGCCATGACGTTCGCCGGTACCGGCGACATAATCTGCAATACCACCGCCACCATTACTTTCAATACCAAACAGCTCACAGGCGGCTTGCAGCTCAAGGGTACCTCGCAAGCCTACACCCTGGGCGATGACTGGTCAATGGTAGGGGCCCTTACTTTTGGCTTTACTACGGCTCTGACATTCATTGGCGCCCACAATATCACCTGCAGGGCGATTACCTGTACTACTGGCGCGGATTTTACCATCAACCTGTCGGGCAACATAACGGGCAGCGGGGCCTTCACCCATGCCGGGAGCGTTACCTTTACCGGCGCCTTCGCCGTTCAGTGTGCCAGCATGACGCTGGCCTCCAATAAGACCATAACGATTGCACACGATTGCACCTGCACCGGGACTATGACGACCGGCGTATCACCCATCCTCAACGGAGCTTTTAATTGGTATGTAGGCGGCTTAAACCTGGGCACGGGCAATGTGAGCGGTTCCTCAAGCCTGATAATGACCGGCGGTACCTGGATTACTTCCGGCCAGAGCGTTAACATACCCTTGACCCTTGCCGGGGACATAATTGTGTCCGGGACTGTCAAGATAGACACAACCACCCTGACCTATTCCCCCACCCACACGATAACCACCGGCGGCTCCATATTAACCGTCTCTGGCAACTGCACGCTCGCCACCAGCGGCGTGGGTTGGGACGGGATACTTCTATCAGGGGCGCAAACTTTAACCCTCAATTCATTGCTTTCAGCCAACACCCTTACCCTCACCAATGCCGATACTGTTTTTACAGGGGCAGCTGGCTGGACGGTTGGCGCCCTGGCGGGCGGCACTCTTACCGGGGTCCATACCATCACGTTGAAAGAAGGGCTCACTTACACGATTACCGGTTCCATGGCTTTAACCCAAGGGGCGACCTCAACCTACATCTATACGATAACATCAGCCCATGCCGTCACCAAGACCATCCTGACGCTGGGTTATGGGGCCACACAAGCAAATGCCCGCTGTAACGCTACCAGGGTTGACAGCTCGCTCGGCCAGGCTATTTACGCGCCCGGCGGCACTCTTACCACCTGTTTCAACTGGACGAACATAATCACATCCGCTAATGTCCTGGGCAGCGGGGGCGAATCTTTGGCCATAGCTGCATTGACTAAAACCAACTCCGGGGGAGTCCTCGGCTCGGTTGATTGCTACCTGTTCAGGGATAACGGGAACAACACGCCTACATACCTGCAGTATATTCAGAGCAACGCTGGGACGGGCGCATATTCATTCACCGTTTACCCCGGCTCGACCTATTTCGTGGTTGGCTTTAAGAACGGCGTTCCGAATGTCATGGACGTGACAGACCGAACGCTGGTGGCGGTGTAGAATGGCAACAAAAAATCTTTATCTGCGCTCAACGGCCGACAAAAACGAGGCGGCCACTCCTAAAAATCTGAGGCTGAGAAGCGATGCTAACAAGGCCCCGCCTCAGACCGGCGCTAAAATCCCAATCAAGCTTCTGGAGTCTGGTATAATATAGTCAGGCTACCAGGTAAAATAAAAAGGAGAAAGAAATGGGAACTTTGAACAAGGTAATGCCGGGACAGGTCACGATCATCAATTCCGATCCGAACCTTGGCTGGTACAACGACCCTCCCTGCACCAGCCCTATGGGAAACCTTAACCTGGGGACGGTGGCGCGGGGCGATACCGTCACGAAAACCATCTACGTCAAGAATACCGGCCTGCGGGACTTCACCGATATTGCTTTCAGTTGCGACGCCAACCCAACCACAGTCGGGACTTTAACCGCACCGAATACCGGCCCTTTAGCTAAAGGCGCTTCGGCCGGAGTTGACCTCACGTTTGCATCTTCACCGAGCGCCACCGTCGGCAGCCCGGGCTATAACCTCACGGCGGCCTGCAGCTACTAAACAAAAGCCTGGTAGCCTATTGACTTTCCCAACATATTCTTATTAGAATATACTCGATTTGGATGGACCTCGGAGAAGGATTGGGGTGAAACACTTTCCTGGGCCGGGGCCCATCCTCAAATAAATGATAAAACCTTTATCATATTATACACATAGGCAGGGTAAGGCAGAAGCCGACCGGTCCCACAATACCGGCTACCCTGCCAAGTTAATCGACCAGGTACTTCGGTACCTGTTTTTGTTTGTGTTGACGGCCATGCTCATTATCGCTCTAATTTATAGGTTTAAGTAGGAGGAGCCATGGATGTTTTAATCGCTTTCCTCGGGATCTTGTTCGGCTACGGCCTCGCCATGCTGGGCATAATGGCCGGCCGCAAACAAGTCAACACCTCGGGAGACCTTATTAAACTCGTAAACGCCATTGGCCAAGCCGTCATTGAAACATTGCCGGTCAAAGAAAACAAAACGGAGGACTCAAAGAAGTGAGCCGCATCCTAACGGTCCGCGCCGGCGAACACAAGGCAGCCCGGCGCCACATGCGCCACATATGGCGGATGCATTGCGCCTTCCCGGAAGGTGATTGGGGATTGGAGCCCATCCGTTTCCTGAGTTATAGTCCTTATTACGGCAAAGACCACACACCGCTCCCCGGTCGTTTTGGCATAATCGCGGCGGTGATGGCCGCTATGCACATCGGAGGAAGTTTTCAAGTACCCGGGTTAACCCGGAAAGAAAGGAGATCCCAACATGGCTAAAGAAACCGCCTACGTCCCCGGACATCGAGCAGAGGACGTCATGAAGAAACCCCTGCCGCAGATCCTCGATGAAATAGATGCGAGTATCGTTGCGGCACAGCAGGCAACCGCGAACGCTAACGAGGCCGCTGCAGAAGCTCGACAGGCCGGCATCGATGCCGGCAAGAAGGCCAAAGAGGAAGCTGGCAAGCTGGTAGCTGACGCTGAGAAGCGAGCTGAGGCAGCTCTCGACCAATTCAAGCAAGACTACCGAGCTGACTTTGAGAAGCTTAACGGCCGGCTCAACGGCATCGTCCAGGGCTGCAACAATGCCGGCTTCGCGCTGGCAGGGATAAAGTAATGCTGCACAAGATTTTTTACATCATCGCTGCAGTTTGCTTTGTAGCGGCCGCTATCAACTGGCCTAAGCCGAGCATCAGCCTCGGCTGGTTAGGCCTATTCTTCTGGGTCTTAACATACCTGATCTAACGGCAGACAAGTGCGAAAGCTACCTGCCATTAGGTAACGCCAGCCACCTGGCGTCGCGACGTCAGGCTAAGGAGATACTTGGGTAAAACTTCTTAGGTCCTGAACCCGGAACTGGCTGGCTAAATTTATAATTAAGGAGACTACATTGGAACAGCCTACTATCAAATGCGTTAATTGTCATACGGATATCGTCATCCCCCTGGCCGCCATCAGGATCTTCAAGAATGGAGAGCCAGTTGATATGAAGGACGTCGTCATCAGGCTCGAAACGGAATGTCCTTCATGCGGTACCCGGCAACAGGTCAACTGGCTGCCGGCCAGTGGAAGTTAGCCTCGGCCTCGACACTCTGCAGTGTCCCGACTGTGGCCACTCCATCTTCATAGGTCCGCCTGGCGACCCATGCAACCTCAAGGCGAAGCTGCGGCAGCACAAATGTTTATCGAAGATGACGGAAGCGGAGTTCCGCGCCGAAATGGTACGCCGCGGCTTCTATAACTCCCCGCCTTTTTCTCAGCCCAAGCCGGCTCCCCTGGGAACCGTTCCGGTATCGAGGGTCAAGCCAGGTGACCAATTCTTACATCTGGGAAAGGTCTTTATGAAGTGTGTCAGCATCAAAGGCCGGCAGCTCGCCATCGAGCTCCTGGATGGAAAGAATAACCGCTGGTACACCGGCGAGATCTTCTCCTTTGATCCCGGAATGATGGTTGAGGCGTAGATGGAACGCTGCCGGAGGTTCTACAACGGAAAGCAATGCAGGGGCTCCATCCCCATAGAAGGTGACGGTGCCAAGGGCGTCTGCTCACTATGCTCCAAGCCTTCGATCGATCCCCACGAGCGCCATGCATATTACGAGAAGAACAAGCTCGAAATTATCAATGATATCAGGACGATCGGGCGGCAAGAGGCCCGAATCAAGTGGAGTATGTCCAAACACGCCCTGCAGAACCAGGAAACGCTTTGGGTCAAAGAGGGCCTCATCACGATAAAGGAACAGCGACGCTGGACCAGAGCCTCGGCCATCATCGGCCAGGCTAAAAGGGGAGCCCGGCCGACACCAGAGCCAAGTGTCTCGTCTTCCGACCGCGGCCGCAAGAAGACTCCCCAGGAACTCCAGTACTCCCACCGGCAGCTCTCCGTCCCGCTCGGCCTCATCGAAATTGGCGGCGGTCAGCTCGAGATTACCCTTAAAATAGAACGGCAGGACCTGGTGCATAAACTTCAGCAGGTGTTAGATGAGTAAAGCCGATATCCTCTCCAATTATGAGAAACGCCTATCCTGTAAAGGCATACTGCGGTCGCAATACCTGAAATATGCCGCTGCCTTCCTGGATTACAGCAACGGCGCCCTCGATCGGGATTCCGTCATGGGCTACGTCGAAAAGCTACGGAGATCCAATTTTTCAGAGGGCACGGTCAACTTCCACTTCCGCCTTGTCCGGACGCTCTTCGGCCGGAACCATGTAGATTGGCCATTCAACCGTGGCGAAGCTCCTATGGTCAGCAAGGCCAAACTGGTCAAGCCTGCATATTCACCCGACCTCATCATCAAATTCATCAAGAGCACGATCAAGAACGGCACTGCGGAGGAGAAGGCCTTCCTGGCGCTTTCCACGACCTTTGGACTCCGGAGGACCGAGCTGGTCCACCTGGGCCAGGGCGACGTCATGGTTAAGGAACGGCTGCTGCACATCGCTACCGCCAAACACGGCGAGGAGCGCCACCATCTTATCCCGGAGGAGATCGTGCCGTACCTGGAGGCCTGGGATTTCAGTACGAAGCTCTCCGAGTCTTTCATGTCGTCGCTGGTCTACCGCATCGAGTTCCGCGCCGGCGAGAATCATTTCAACCGGGTAGGCTGGCATTCGACACGACGGGCGCTCAATACATGCCTGCGGAAGGTTCTCGATAGGGATAAGGTCGTGAGGTTCATGCGCTGGACCGCCAGCGAGGCCACAAGCATGTCCGACACCTATATCGCAGACATGACGGTTGGCCTGAACGGGGCCGTTACCCATGAAGCTGCTAACGCCGCCCGCAGCGACCGCGAGATCTTCGACGTGCACCCATTTCTTAAATACTGGAAGCAGGAGGAAATATGCCGGATAAAAAACAAGGCGACCCCAAAGACTTCGACAAATGCTTTGTCTGCGGGTGCAAGGAAACCATCATCGGCCAGAAAATGAAAAGGCGTCCTGTGCTGATGACGGCTTTCGTCACTCCGCTGGTTGAGAACACGTCACTTGTGACGTCCATAATTGATTGCCAGATGAGCGCCATCGATGCCTGCGCCAACTGCGGCACTATAAGAGTGGTGCACACCCACACCCAGAAGATGCCGCTGCAGCAAAGCCCGAAAGGCGAGGACATGGGATTTTTCAAGGGAGTCGGTTAAATGCTCTGGCGTGAAGCGTTCTGCCCGGTCTGCTTCAGAACCATGGGAGGTAAAGCCGAAACTGTACCGGGCCATCCCCATGCAAGGCTCGGAACTATAAACCAGTGGGATCTGCCTGACCAGTTTGTAGGCCGGCACAAGCCCTTCGGCGTCATCAAGTCCTCGGAGGGCCGGGGTTCGATGAAGATGGAGGGTTACTTCGAGCCGGAGGACGATACGGACGGGTACTTCCCCCTGGTGAAGGGGAGACTGATTGCAGCTCTCCAGGACTATATCCGGCAGGGCTGGCTTACTCCGGATGAGGTCCAGTCGGCGATCGGAGGAATCAATGTCGAGCCCGCAGCACCTATTAAAAAGACGCGAACGCGAAAAGCGAAAGGCTAGAGACGGCCGCCAGTACCGGGCTTTCGCCCGGCCGCGGTTGAAGGGCACGCCGGTGGCGGTCGAGAAGGTGGCGGGCAAAGAGCATGACCTAAACCTCGGCAACTCCATTCTCGTCTTTCTGGCCAGAATTAAAGTCAAGAGGAGACCGGCATGAGTAGGTCGTCCGGATTCCAAATATTCCTCGATAGTCATTCAGAAAAAGAATTAGCCGATTTCTTTTCGTCTATGTTTTGGGGTTCTTTACCATTTGCTATTGAGAGATTCCTTGTTTTGCCAGCATACCGTAAGGTTCTTGTAAGTCTACTAAGAGAAATTGCCATTAAGAAGGCGAACGATGATTAAGGAAATCTGGACTATTGACCAGCATGAAGGCTTCTTGAGAAAGAAATGCCTGCCGATCGCCGATAATTGCTTCGAGCAGGCCATCCAGGTTCTCGAGGACCTGGCCGATACCTTTGCTCCCATGTCGAAGGCCGGCGCCGGTCTGGCAGCTCCCCAGATCGGTTACCCTTTCCGGATATTCCTGCTGCAGTACCAGGGCCTCGATATCCGCGCCATTAACCCGGAACTCATAAAAGCCAAAGGTTCCCACCTGGTTAAAGAGGCCTGTTTCTCGATACCCGGGAAAATCTTCACCCTCAAACGGCCCGATGTCGTAAAGGTGAGGTACACCGATATCCATGGCGTGACCCGTTCTATCCGGGGCCACGGCCTGACCGCCCAGGCCCTAATGCATGAGCTGGACCACCTGGACGGCATCCTGGTTGATAAGAGGTAGAATCCTGGCTGGACCATAGCGGAGAAAAGAATGGTCGTTATTAAAGCTGACGGAGAATGTTCCAAGTGTGGCGGTAAAAACGTCCGGCACCAGGTCGGCACGGGCCGGGTGTTCTGTAACACCTGCGGAGTAGAAGTGACGGACGATCCCTCGGTAGTGGTAAAGCCTAAGAGGAGACGGAAAGCGCCGGAGCCAACGCCAGCACCACCCAGGCCAGCGCCAGCAGCTCCTAACCCGCCCAGGGAGAGGAAGTGGAGAGAAGAGGACGTAATCCGCCTCAAGCCCTTCCCTAAAGCTGGAAGCCAGCAAAGCTAGACCGCTAGAATTCGATTGTACGAAGCCTTCCAACAAAGCCCTCAAAGCTAACCACGCTTGAGGGCTTAAACATGCCAGCACCCTACCCTATACTTAGGACGTGAAAGCCCGCCTATGCCGTTCTTTTGCCAGTAGGCGTTTAGCCATGACAGCCAGAACAGCCAACCATGCCAAACTTTCAAAACGCCAGCCATGCCTATCGCCCAAATCGTGCCTATTACTGTATACAGTAACCTATTCTTGATAGAATATCGTTTTGAATATGGTATAATGGGTTATTGTTCTTTAACAAATGAATATCGAAACTAATCGCAAGCGTTTTGAATTCAACAAAAATTCAAAAAAATAAAAAGAGAGTGGAAATAAAAAATGTTGAATTCAAAAATGGTCAAGGTAACTTTAAGGGATATAGCCAAAATGCTGGTTAAGGCTATGCCTATCGATGGTCAAGAGTTTGGTGACAAGGTTGAAGCCTACATAGCAATTCTCAAAAAACTCAAACCGGAAGCAAAAACCGCCCTGGCTGCTGCCTATGTCTTTTCAAGCAAAGTCAACAAACAGGATAGGGAAGACATGTTTAGCGATATCGTTCTGGCAGTCCTCAAAGCTAATGTCAAGGATGAAGCATTAGCCTATTCCATCGCTAGGTGCGATTGGATGGACTTCTGGCGCAAACAATACCATAAGCCGCAAGTCGATAGCCTTGACAATATCGTTATTGACAATGACGGTAACGAGATATCAGCCAGCGAATTGATAGCGGGAGAGGTCGAATTTGAAGCCAAAGAGGTTGACAAACTGGAAGCAAGCCAGATTTACAACTCGTTACCATTCGGTGTCAAGGTGATAGTGAACAAACGACTAGCAGGCAAGGCGGTAACAGGCGCGGAACGATTAGCCATGTTCCGCTTTACAAAGACAGCCAAAGCAAAGCTAATACTGGCAACAATCCAAAGCTAATGTAACGAATTCAAAACGCCTAACGATTAGCCACAATGTAAGCGCAAACAAGCCACGATTTAATATCGTGGCTTGTTTCGTTTAAGGCTAATCAAAGCTAATGTAACGTTTTACGTTACTCTAGCGATTAGCCATAGTGTAGGGGTTGAGACTTTACGAAGTTTCACTCTTACCTCAAATAAGAGAATAGCATAGCGGAAACGCTATCTATTCTCCCACGTTCTCAACTGCCGCAAGGCTTTAAGAGATAGCGCCCACCCTTGCTTTAAGGTCAAGGCGGAAAACGAGCTTGCACCCATTCGGGGCTGGTCTTCGGACGGGGCACGCAAGCCCTCACGCTAACGCTTTGAAACACTGCAAGACCGCACCCTCTTGTCCGGCTGAACTACGGCTTCAAGTGTTCAAGGACAACGAGCAAGGGGGGATAAGGCGCACAAGTCCGTAGCCTATCACCTCTGTTAGGTGTCCGTAAGGACTGCATGAGGTGGGAATCGTAGCCCTAAATCTACGGTCCCGGCCCAGGGGGACTAATACCCCGGGATCACTACCGACGGTGGCTAAAGGTCGGGGATGGATACACTCGTTCTGCCATGCCTTAATTGACAGGCCGAGCCGTTTACCGTAGCGCATAGCACGGCTGTGGTGGCTTACCCCACTCTCAAGAGTTCGAGGGACAGCCAGCGCATCGTCAGGGGAAAGTCTTCTCATACCCTCGCTAGAGGCTCTATGAGCTAGTTTGGACTACCCTTCGACCTGCTGGCCGAGGCAGTAAGCAAGCCTTTAGCCCTTTACCGACTATGCGAGTTTTCGGGCGTTAAACACGCTTCGGGTAATCGTATTCTACACTTATTATGTTTAGCTACGGCATAGTGCCCCTGCTGCGAGCACGGGGTATCGTGTCGAGTTTTCGTCACGACTCTGCCCTCAAGCTTTCGGGTTTGAGGGCAGCGATGGTAACGAAAGCAAAGGGGGTCAATATGGTTAAGCCAAAGGTAAAATGTCCTATCTGTGATGTCCGTCCTATCAACGGCAATGGGCAGTATTGCAAGGTCTGTTTCGATAAAATCGAAGCAGAACGGCATAAGGTCAAAGTCGCGCCGAGCAAGTTCTTGACTTATAAGGGCTATGTAGTCGGTTTGGTGTTATCGCCAGAGGATAACCGGCTCAAGCCTGTTGCTCTCAAGCGTGACCCTGCCAAACTTCCCAAAGCCAAAACCATCAACCTCGACGAATACTGCGAGGGCTTCAACCGTGACCAGATTAAGTCATTCAAAAAGTGCGTCCTGCGGACAGTAGGCGCATAAGAAGGGGGATAACATGGCAACTAAGACAGCGGAGAAAACAGCGGAAAAGGCGAAAGCACCCAGGGCTAATGTCGCCTCGCTCACCATCCTGAACGCATGGTCAAAGAAGACCAGCACCGGTAAGAACAGCATTTTCGGCCAGGCTAGGGACGAACACGGCCAGAAGTATCAGATTGTCTGCGCCGTCGAAATCGCAGGCTAGACATCCGGCGAATGGGCAGAAGTCTCACTCCTTCTGCCCATAGGCGAGCTGTCTAGCTCGAATAGGTCTGAGGGCAGAGTAGCGAGAGCTGCGGGGGTCGTTAGAGTTTACTTCTAATATCTTCCTCTCCCACTCAGGCCCACTTAACCAGGTGGACCATGCCGAAGTTTTAATTCAAGTGAGCTTCGAAAGAGAAGCAGAAAGAGTGTCAGTATGAAAGCAACGGTAAACCGACTCGCCCTAATCTCCATCATCGCGGATATCCTGATGGTGACGGGGACAAAGGCAACCCTCCCGATCTGCACCGCTACCTTATTCCAGGCGAAAGGCGGACTTCTGACTATGGCCGGGACCGACCTCCAGACCGCTTTGACAGCGAGTTTGAAGGCTAAGGTGGGAAGGTCCGGGCAGGCCGTGGCCTTCACCAAGCCCGTCCTTAACTTCCTCAAGGCGGTCACGTCTGAAACTGTCACGCTGTCGGATAAAGGTAAGACGGTCGTGATAGAAGCTGGCCGGGCCTCCACCACTATCGAGGCGATGGCCGCCAAAGACTTCCCGCCCCTGCCGAAGCGTATCAATTCTCTACCGGCATCCGTATCGAACCTGTCGGAAGCTCTGGGGACAGTAGATTACGCCATGCAGAAAGAGGAAAACCGCCCGGTCCTGCATGCTGTCTACCTGGACAGCAACAAGCTGGCAGCAGCTGACGGCTACCGCCTGGCAGTCGCGGACCTCAAAGCTCGCGGTAAGCTTCCGAAATTCATCATCGAGTTTAAGGCCGCCGGGCTAATCAAGGCGATCTTCCCCGGGTCCGTCAAGATAGCATACCGGGAGACCAAAACTAATCCTATCACTAAGCACCTGCAAGTCGAGAGCAAAGACCGGCTCCTGGTAACGGTGGGGATATCCGGGAATTTCCCCAACTATACCCCGCTGATACCGGTCTACCGGAAAGCGGTCAAATTCGAGAAGAAGGACATGCTGGAAGCCTTGAAGCTCATGGTGATGGCCAACCCCGTTATGCCGAACACGCGCCTCATAACGAAGGGCCACAACCTTTCGGTCTTTACCTTCGATAACGAGGCGAAAACGGAAATGACGATACCGTGCCAGGGCAAGGTTAAGATCGCCCTCAACGCCAAACAGGTATCCGAAATCCTCGGGCACCTGGCGGACAGTAAGGTGACTATGCGGTGGAACGCCGCTACAAGCCCGGTTGTATTCAAGGCACCCGGAGCGGTCCACGTCGTAATGCCGATGACCACTCCTGAAACCACACCGGAAGTAACAAAGCCGGCATATACCCCGGCGCCGGCTCCTACTCCACCCGCCGAAGCGGCTGCTGCGGTCGCTCAGGCCGAGGAAATCGTAAAGGAAGCCTGCGCTCCCGTTACAACCTAACCCCTTCACTCTGCCCACTATTCTTATAGGAATATCGTTGAATAATGGGCAGCGATGAGGTTGTTAGAAAATGTCGCGAAATAGAAATTCTTATTCCGCTATTGACAGAAGGAGGTCTTATGGAAAAATGGTGGGGCAAAATGGAAAACGGCGTAGAAATGGTGATGGAAGTCGGACCGCCGATGGCGCCTCTCATCACCTGGGACGACAAGAAGCCGGCCGTTCTGTGTTTCTTCGTCTTTCGGAAGACCCAATACTCCAACATTCTGTGGATGCGGATTACGACCTTCCGGCCCTACTGGCCCTTTATCAATACGGTCGGGAGTTTCATCGACACGGATGAAAAATAGTCCTGTAACGTTTTTCAAGGTCGAAACGATTAGCCTAATAGGAGGGTTCGATGGCTTGGCCTCAGATTTACTGCCCGAAATGCGACCACCATATGAGCCATAAGGCGATAATCAAACGAGTAGGTATCGCTGGCTCGGTTTACAAATGCCCTAAATGCGGTCACAAATTTGGAGTAAGAACACATTAGTGGGAAAGGAGGTTTTATGGCTCTAACCAAAATGGAACTCGATACCATGCAATGAAACTGTGGCAAGCCCTCATGTGAGGGCCGTATCTTCATCCACCAGAAATGTCACGGCGGGCAAGGCCTGGAAGTCTCATATTTCGACGGTAATCTCAGGCTTGATTGCAACGTCTGCAATAAAACTGTGGCCGAGATAGCAGTAAAGGAGAAACATGACCAAGACCCTGCAGAATAAGCTCAAGAAATGGCGTGAGAGCCACGCCGACAATTACGCCCACACGTTGCTCGACACCCCGGCCCCCACCACTATCTTGAGGTTCGTGCCGAAAGTGGGCGTCATTCTCATCATGGGCGACCTGGGGATGGGCAAGAGCGCCGAGGCCCACGCCATCGCGGAAACCCTGCATAAAGCCTACCACAAGCCGGCCGTTATCCATCTGCCCATTATACCGGACAGGTTCAAGAACAAGGTGCAGGCGCTTCTACCCAAATGGGTAAAAGTCGTGACGGACCGCAAGCTGTGGCCCAAAGGCGGCGTCATCATCATCGACGAGGCCGCTCAGCAGGCGCATGCCCGGCGCACGCAGTCGAAAGAGGCCATCGAGCTGGACAATCTCCTGTCGATAGCACGACAGCGCGAACAGCTCATCATCTTTATCTCGCACCACTCCCGCAAGCTCGACCCGAATATCGTCCAGCAGGTGACGCAGATCCATTGGAAGCAACCGACCTATGCCCACCAGCTCTTCGAGAGGGACGAAATGCAGGACTTCTCCATGCGGGCTTTCGACTTCTTCCAGATAGTCCGCAAGGGCAGGCCGTGGAAGCAATGCACACAGGCCATGCAGAGGACGGTCAAGGCCACCACGCTGGCGCTCGATATGCAGGACTTCCGCTTCGCCACGTTCAAGAACAAGGTGGCATCCTACTGGTCGGAAAACCTGTCGTGCATCTTCAAGGACATTTCTGAGGTAACGAAAGGAGTGTAGCATGATAATCTATATTGGCGACCAATTCGAAGCTGTGCCGGAACAAGAGCGCAAAGACTTCACTACCTACAAATGCCCCTGTGGTGAAGTCTACCACTCGGATATTGACTACCTACACCTGTATTGCCTAATTTGCGGTCGATATATTCCTAGAGAGGAGGTAAAGAATGAGCCTGATTTGCGCTAGGTGTGGTCATATTATCGTCATGTCCAATAACCCCGACCACCTGGGCGTCTGTGCGGCCTGCGGGCCAACCGGCATGACGGAAGAGGAAAAACGGAGGATTGAGGAAAGCGGCAAGGCTTTCCACCAGGCTTCCGTCAGGGCTTCACAGGAACGAGCCTTGCGGGAACACAATGCGCTAGGCATGTAACGTTTCAACGGCTTCAAACGATTAGCCTTAGTAGAAAGGAGGTGCTGAAATCAAGATAATTTCCCCCTCAAGTCCAAATAAACAAAAAGGAGAAACATGGACAGAGTAGAGGCACTCAAACAAGTCGAATCAATCTGCAACCTCAAGACCAAGGTCATTACGGCCGAGCCGAAGACCAAAATCTACATCGAGCCCGACAACATCATCTGGCTCAAGCCCGGGAGCGGCGGCCGCCAGATGGAAGTGACGGAGCAGGGCATGGAGCAGTTCTCAGGCTTCGCCCACATCCCTGATTTCTACAAGGACAACCTTACCCCGGCCACCTATGCCACCCTTTCCAACGAGCTCCTGACCAAAAAGGGCAAGTTCACCGTCATCCTGAAAGACGGCAAGGTTAACGGTTTCGCCAAGGCCGACGAATACCGCTACATCGACCCGGAGAAGGTCCTGAAAACGCTCGAGAAGGCCATACCCGGCGCCGACTTCGACCGCATCTATCCCATGGACAACAACTTCTCCCTCATGGTGGACGCGGTCTCCGATCGCCGGACGGACGTGAGGGTAGGCGACCCGGCCTCTGCCGGCGCGTCCCTGACGTTCTCGCCCATCTCCATCAAAATCCCTTACATCTACGCCTACATCAAGCGCTGGTATTGCCTGAACGGGGCCTCCGCCATGGAGAAACTCGACGCTTATGCCGGCGGCGGCGGAGGCGGCGGGGAGTTCTTCAACTGGCTGAATAAGAACAGCCGCAAGGCCTTCCACAGCGTCGGCAAGGTCTTGGACCATTGGAGAGCCATGATCGAGCAGACCATCACTCCCGAAGACCGCGCCGGCGTGCTGGCCGCTCTCATCAAGGAAGCCAGAATGACGGCCGAGGAAGCGGACGCCGTTATGGACCATGCTCTTGAAGAACCGCCTGCGACCGCTTATGATATCTACAACCTCGTTACCTGGGGCGCCAGTCACGTCATGACGGACCCGACCCGGATAATGAGGGCCAGATTGGCGGCCGACGAGTTCTCCCACACCCGCACCCACGCCAAGATCTGCCCCATCTGCCACCGCGGCAGCGGGCAGGCTGCGCTGCCTCCCGGTCCTGCGACCCAGGCCGGTTAAGGTATGAACCAGGCCGAGGTTTTGAGCTTCACTCTCTTTTTCCTCGGCCTGGCAAACTCTCATAAAGGAGGAAATATGAACCCCTGCGAATGCGGGCATACTAAAGACATCCACTTTTTCGGAGATAATGTTGACCTGTCAACCCCCTGCATGGCCAATGGCTGTGCATGCAAGGGCTTCAAGCCCTACCACACCATCTATCGCGGGGCGAAATATTCGCCTACCGCTGGCCCTGGGGCGGTCACCAAACAGAAACCCAACCTCGCACCCATGATATTCAACCCTGCGCCCTCCCAGAAAGTCTGGAACCATTCACCTGACGGCTTTAGCTGGGGCTTCTGTGGCTCCGGGCCGGCTCAACTCGCGCTGGCGCTCCTTCTGGATGTCACCGACGACGAGAAGCTGGCAACCT
>Ga0209777_10002265_pt1 | contig 25766 bp, 17 predicted proteins | sample FrelakmetHBP12HB_FD_187147 | JGI IMG/M metagenome (GOLD analysis project Ga0209777, IMG submission 187147) | Freshwater lake sediment microbial communities from the University of Notre Dame, USA, for methane emissions studies -HBP12 HB (SPAdes)... | ecosystem: Environmental > Aquatic >... | reverse complement strand
TTGCGTTGGTGCATGACCTCGGTCATCCGCCGTTTGGGCATGCTGGGGAGGCGGCGCTGCAGGAAATACTCAAGAGTGACGGCGGCTTTAATCACAATGCACAGTCGCTGCGGGCGGTTGATTTGCTGGAAGATCGCTATCCGCATTTCGCGGGATTGAATCTGACCTATGAGACGCGCGAAGGGATTGTCAAACACGAGACCGATTATGACTTGCCGGTCGAGTCCAGTTTCGAACCGCACTTGCGGGCGTCGCTGGAAGGACAACTGGTCAATCTCGCCGACGAAATCGCGTACAATGCGCATGATCTTGATGACGGCTATTTCTCCGGCATACTCAAGTTGGACGAACTGATGCAAGTGCCGATTCTTAGGCGGCTCTTCGAGAAGTCGGTGCAGCAATTTGGCGATCTTCCTCCAAAGAAGCGACACTATCACCTGATCCGCCTGTTGATCGACTGGGCGGTGTCGGATTTGCTTAGCAATACGGTATCCCGAATCGGGCAATTCGACTTGCAGCGCTATGAAGACGTGGTCGACTGCAAAGAAAACATCGTCGAGTTCTCACCGGAAGTCGTGACGGCGGGACGACAACTCAAGAAGTTCCTCTTTGACCGCTTGTATCGTCACCCGACATTGGTCGCTATGAATGCCATCGCCACGAAGGTTGTCTCCGATTTGTTCGACGCCTATCTCTCCGACCGAACCCTACTCAAAGACAAGTATCGCCGGCGCTGCGACAGCGAGCCACCAAAGCTGGTGGTCAAGGACTACATCGCGGGCATGACTGACAGGTTTGCGCTGCAGGAACATCACAAAATCGTCGGCAATGCCGTGATGTAGTGGCGATCACGGCGTCGAAATCCCCTCCGAAACTCTGGTAGGAATTAGAACGCGGATGGCGCTGGAAACTGCGCGAACGGCGAATTGCGGCGGAATCGACATAAAGAGAATGCAACAAGTGTGAATCGTATTGCAGTGGTGAGGTTGTAAGGAAGTGAAGTGTTGGGAGACGCCCATACATACCATTTCGATTTGTAGCAGATAATCCGCACATTGATAACATGTTATGATTGGGGCTGCCTTCTGGTCACAAATTGAACAGCGCGCCTGCCCGCACTTTTCCTGCGGCACAGACTTTGCTTCCCTTAGTGCCGGAATGATTTGGAGGACTCGGATGGAATGCTACTTCTACACGAAAGTTATGGACAAGCGCGTTGACGGTCATCATAACGCCGTGCTGTCGTTTTCGGTTCCGGATGTCGGCATTCTCTTTCGTACTCGCTTTTCCGGGAGTCCGGAAGAGTGCGAATACGCCTCGCTCTTGACGCTTCTGGAATTCGTCGAGCTAAATCCGCAGGTCTTCCGCGATCGCACGGTCGAAATCTACGGCGACAGCTTCGCGGTCGTAAACCAGATCAATGACAAGATGTATTGCGCCAGAGATCTGCAGCCGTTCCGCAACATGGCGCTGTTGTTTCGTAACAAGTTTACCTATTCCCTGAACTGGATTCCACAGCGTGAGAATCCGGCCCAGAACAATTTGAGTGCGGACTGACATTACATAAAACCTCCCCCTGCAAAAGGCGAGACACCCGGTCTCGCCTTTTTGCATTTGTCACATGCCTGCTGCTGATGTGATGCAGCGCATTCTGTGAAGGTAGCCACATGGGACTATCCCCTGTTCGGCGGGTTGACCTCAATTCGGGCAACCACGTGGGGTTGCCTTTCGAGCGCGCCGGCAGGAATCCTTTCCTGCCGGATCAAGCCAGTCAAAGTCGTCAGGAAAGGATTCCTGACGACGCCCGATGAAAAGGGGTTCTTCAACTTCCGTCCATCAGGGCGGAATTTTGGTTGACATTCCTCCCATTATCGCTATATTACTCACCGATTATCTTACGTACCTCGGGAGGGTATCATGCCTCGTCTGACAACGATTGTTTCATTATTCATCGCCGCGATTGTGTGCGCTTCTATGTTTGCAGCCAACACTCAACCGACGGTCAAATCTATTGGCAAAATGCCATTGGCCTTCACGAAGAACATGGGACAATGGGATGACCGCGTGTTGTTCCGTGCCAACGCCGGTGGCGCCACGATGTGGTTCACGAAAGACGCCATCACTTACCAATTCACTCGCCGAATCCCCTCACCCCCGTCCCCTCTCCCAGAGGGAGAAGGGTGGTCGCAGACCGGGGAAAGGGAGATGGGTCATTCCCGCGAAGGCGGGAATCCAGCTTCGGTAGGTCGGACATTTTTGTCTGACCCGGGACAGGCAGGAATGCCTATCCTACCGGGCGACAGGTACGAGAAGGACTCCATCGAACAACTGGTCCTCACCGCTAAATTCATCGACGCCAATCCCAATACCGAAATCATCGCCGAAGGCCAACTGGAATACAAATGCAACTACTTCCTCGGCAACGACCCGACTAAATGGCATACTGACGTGCCTAACTACGAAGCGATCACGCTCAAAGATATCTATCCCGGCATCGACCTGAAATACTCCGGCGACGGCACCGGTCAGGCGGAGTATGAGTTTATCGCAGCGCCCGGAGCCGATATCGCGCAGATCAAGGTTGAATACGAAGGTGCGGAAGAGACTTCCCTTGACTCGGACGGCAAGATGATCCTGAAAACCAAATGGGGGGACATGATTGCAGCGATAAAGACTCCTGCTAATGGCGTTCTGTCCGGTACAAGAAGCTTCTCGCAGCTATCGGAAAAGACAATTGGATTTGAAGCGGGTGGCGCAAATCAACAGGCGCTGGGTACGCAATCAGTCGGACTGGTTTACAGTACCTACCTTGGCGGTGGAAGCGGCGATTATGGAAACAGCATCGCGGTGGATGACAGTGGCAATGCCTATGTGACTGGTTATACTAATTCTACCAACTTCCCGACAACACCGGGCGCTTATGATTCAACTTACAACGGCGGTTACGATGCCTTCGTGGCGAAGTTTTCCCCCACCGGCGCGTTGATCTACAGCACCTACCTCGGCGGGGGAGGCGACGATAGAGGAAACGGTATCGCGGTGGATAGCAGCGGTTGTGCCTATGTCACGGGCAGCACCGATTCCTGGAACTTCCCGATGCAGGCTCCCTACCAATGGGATCAAGTCCTCGTTGATGTTTTTGTGACCAAGATCTCCAGTACCGGCAACAGCCTGATCTACAGCACCTACCTCGGCGGGGGACGCGACGATTATGGAAATGGCATCGCGGTTGATGGCAGTGGTTATGCCTATGTGACGGGCTGGACTCAGTCTTCCAACTTCCCGACTTTGAATCCCTATCAGGCGACGTTTCGAGGCTCAGATCCATATTTCACGCCTGACGCTTTTGTGACTAAACTCTCCAGTACCGGCAACAGCCTGATTTACAGCACCTACCTCGGTGGGGGAAGCGGCGATTATGGATACGGCATCGCCGTCGATGGCAGCGGTTATGCATTCGTGACGGGCATGACTGAAGAATCCGACTTCCCGACTTTGAATCCATATCAGACGTATCAGGGCGGTGGGGATGTCTTTGTGACCAAGCTCTCCAGCTCCGGTAGCAGTCTGATCTACAGCACCTACCTCGGCGGCGGAGAAGGCGCTGATTTTGGATACGGCATCGCGGTGGATGACGGCGGCAATGCCTATGTGACGGGCTGGACTGGTTCTTCCAACTTCCCGACTTTGAATCCCTACCAGACATATCAAGGCAGCAGTGATGTTTTTGTGACGAAGCTCTCCAGTTCTGGCAACAGCCTCGTATACAGCACCTACCTCGGCGGGGGAAGCGAGGATCTTGGCCACGGTATCGCGGTGGATGTCAGCGGTTATGCCTATGTGACTGGCTATACTGCGTCTTCCAACTTCCCGACTTTGAATCCATTCCAGACATATCAAGGCTCTGATGCTTTCGTGACCAAGCTCTCCAGTGCCGGCAACAGCCTGATCTACAGCACCCACCTCGGCGGGGGAGGCGATTATGGACATGACATCGCGGTTGATGGCAGCGGTTATGCCTATGTGACGGGCTATACTGCTTCTCCCAACTTCCCGACTTTGAATCCCTATCAGGCGACGTTTCATGGCGGCGATGATGCTTTTGTGACCAAGCTGGATGATGTCTCTATTGTGCCGATGTTAGACCCGCCTATGCTCAACGAGCTTTCACCTGTTCCTTCACTAACCGGATCTTTTCAGTTAAGCTGGTCACGGGTGGCCGCGGGCGATGGATATAGATTCGAATGGGTATCAGACAGTCTATTCTCGTATGCGACCGGCTTTTACATAGCGACCTCCAACAGCGACACCTCTTACACCGTAGGGTGCCTCTCTCAAGGTACCCGGTTGTGGTTCCGAGTTCGCGCCACCAAGAGCGATCAACCCCCCAGCGATTGGTCGAATGTCGTGTCGTCTGGAGTTGTTGACTATACACAGGGGATGCCCTTCGCAACAAATCCGAATGGCTGGCAGTTTATTAACGCTTATGAAAATGTCTGGCCAGAAGAGTGGTGGAGCAGATTCGATTACTTTGGTTCGGGCTCTTTGTATTCTGCGGCGGCTCAGAGCTGGTTTGCGACAAAGGGAGTAACGGAGGACTATTTCCCTGATTGGCCTCTTTATGCGCAGACCCTCTTTGGCAGCGGCTGCTGCAACAACACGGCGTTCTTGCCAAAGATAGTGGCGCTCGAAAGGTGGCTTGCTTTTGTTAAAAGTCGCGGCTACTATTGGGATGGCTCCGGTACCGGTTTTGCTGTCACTAGTCTGTTTTTCTTCGACAATGTTTTTCCTCTAAGCGACGCTTATCCGGGTTACTTCGCTCTTTTCAGCGTGCCTGCCTATGGCGGTATTCCGGCCGATCCTAATTTCTATGAGATCAACAAATACTGGTTGAATCATCTGAAGCCCGCCTATATGAGTTACTTCCTCCAGCAGAACGCCGTGACCAAACCATCACAGACGGTGCAACTAATAGCGGCGATGTTCGCCGATACCTCGCGTTCTGCGGATCGTTATCTAATCCTGGACGACCACCTGGGCAGCGACTATAGTCACGCAGTGATTCCCATTCATCTTGTTTATGATGGCTGCGGACCCAACACTGCACGCATCTACATCTATGACAATTCGGCCAATCCCCCGACGCAAACCCCGTATGTCACGGTAAACCTTAACAACGACACGTGGAGTTACACAACACCGGGCAACCAGAACGTAGGGGGGAGCCTCGGTCTTTATCTTAGCGAGCCAATCGGAGTATATAAGGACTTCGCCAATTACAAGAGGATGCCAAACGACACTACGACTTATCCGGTCGAGGTTTTTGCGCCACACCGGAGTAATGTTGTGATACAGCTTGAAAACGGCGACAGTCTTGGCTACGTGAATGGTGAACTTTTTCTACCGACGGATCTAAGCGCTGCTGTACCGATCGTGCCAATCAGCGAACACCAGTCGTGGCCGATCGCCTATGATATTAATGACTCGCCTTTCACTTCGACTATTGCCAACACACGAGACACAGCGTATTCGATCGCGGTTTTTCGCGATTCCACGATGCTGGCTGTGACTCGCGGACTCCTTCCGAGTGGTGCGACCGATGATGTCAGTTGCCGTCCCGTTGATCGCCTATTGACGGTGACCAATGGCAGTGCAATGGCCGGCAATTACGGACTGGAAGCCCTGTTTGGTGCAGGCACCGTCGAACTTAGATTCACAATCCGCAATCTGACCATGGGCCCCGCAGATTCTTGCCGCCTGCAGATTGTCAATTCAGAGGCGATACGCATGGTGAACTACGGCGACAGCACTTCCTACGACTTGACTATTGACGCTACCAACGCGGACAGCAGTTCGACATTTGCCCACTTTGCAATTCCGTTTGGAGCTGGTTCGGCACACGGCATATACGCTAATGTCCAGGATGATTCAATCGTCTCAGTCATCGTTTATGTTGACGCCGACAACAATGGGATAGTGGATGACACACTTACAATTGACAATCAACCAGCCCACAAATGCGGTGATGCCGATGGCGAAGGAACGATTAACATTGCCGACGCGGTCTTCCTCATCGCATATATCTTCTCTGGGGGTCCGGCTCCAGTGCCATTGGCAGCAGGTGATGCAGACTGCGACGGCGTAATCACTATTGCTGATGCCGTTTATCTGATAGAGTACATCTTCTCCCACGGTCCAGCGCCGTGCGCGGAGTGCGGATAGGAGTTCAGTTGACCTGTCAGTAGCGGTTGACAAAGGGGTTTGAAATCCCTAACATCCGGTCGTGGGAAAACTGACATATACTCAGGCACTGCGGCACGTTGAAACCGGCAGGATTGATCCCGCCTATCTTCTACAAGGGGACGACTATTATCAACGTTTCCTGCTAACCGAGAAGATTGTCAAACAGCGGATTCCGGTGGGTGAGCGTGCCTATAACCGACACTCGCTCGGTGGCGCCAAGGCCAATCCGGCGGCGCTCGAAGAGCGGTTGTTTGGCGTACCGCTTCTCGGGGGCAATACGGTTGTGATAGTAACGGAACTTGACCGTTTGCCGCAAGCTTCGCAGCAGTTCTTACCGAAAGCGCTCAAATCGCTTGATTCGAGTGTTACTTTCATTGGCGTAGCGCGCAAGCTTGATGGCCGTACCAAGTTTGTCAAAGAGATGCTTGAGCGTTGCGCCCTGGTCGAAATCAAAGACCTCAATGACGACGCGCTTCCCGAGTACGTGCGCTCACGTCTCGCCGCGCGGGGATTTGCTATCGACGCCGATGCCGTAACCGAGTTTTGTCGCATTGTCGGTCGAGACTGTGGCGATATCGAAAACGAAGTGGAAAAGATCGCAATCGTGCATGCCGGCAAGAAGAAGCTCGCGCTCCCCGACGTGCGCGACTATCTTTCCGACAGCCATTTCTTCACCCAGTACGAAGCAGCCAAGCAACTCGGTTTTCGACGGCTGGAGGCATCGCTGGGTGCGATCAAGCGCTACTTGGAAAGCTCCGGTTCGGGGGCGCAGGTACCGCTCTTTTGGGCATTCTACAATCAGTTTGAACGGATGCTGAAATACCGCAAATTCTCCGGCAAGATTCTCGACAAGGATTTGGCCGGTATGTTGGGGATGCACCCCTACTTCCTGAACGAACTCAAACAGCAGATAGAACACTATGCGCCGGAAGAGCTTGTCGCGGCGCTGCTGGCCGTCTACCAGGCCGAGGTGGATGACCGCTTCTCGACCGAGCCAAAGGCGCAAGTTTTCGAGCGAATGACCTTCAGGATTGTCAATCCAGCCGGGGAATAAGACTTGTTCCTATTTGTACTAATGTTGGCGGGCATGGATGATACTCCCGATGGGGAGTTGATTCGGCGCGCCAAGCAGGGCGACCGTGCGGCGTTCGGCCTGCTCGTAAGACGGTATCAACGCAAGGTCTATGCGCTTTGTTTTCGACTCGGTGGTTCGCACGACGTGGCTGATGATTTGACACAGGAGGCGTTTATCAAAGCCTTTCAGGCGGTGGGGACGTTTGACGAGAAATATCCGTTCGGCGGTTGGATTGCCAGAATCGCCGCGAACAACGCGTTCAACTATCTGAACCGACAGAAATTTCAGTTGAACGGGGAGGAAAGCGAGCTGGTGCTGGATCAGATGGCGACAGCCGATTCCGATCCGCAGGAAATCTTGACGCAGCAGGAGATCGACAAGCGTTATCAACAAGCTTTGGCGCAATTGCCGCCGGACTATCGGATCGTATTTGTATTGCGGATGCAGGAGGAGATGAGCTATGCTGACATCGCCGCGACGCTCAAGATCAATGAGGGCACGGTAATGTCGCGTCTGCATCGCGCGCGCCAGAAGCTGATGCTCGCCCTCAAGGACTTGCTGGAGCCATAAGATGACTAAACACGAATTTGACGAACGGCTCTCCGCCTATCTCGATGGCAAGCTTTCTGCAACCGAGAAAGCGCAGGTGGAAGAAGAACTGCGGCAGAATCCCGAGCTGCGAATGGCGCTGGAGCGACTGAAAAAACTCGATCAGATCGCGCGCCAGGCACAAGTTGAAATGCCTGCCGAAGGTTATTTCAACGGTCTTGCCGAGAGAATTGACGCGAAACTGGCACGAGAAGCCCAACCCAAACGGGGTTTTGCATTGCTGCAGCCGATCATGCCGAAAGGGCGCTTGATTGCGATACTCAGTTCGGTAGCGGCAGTGTTTTTGATTGTCGTTGTTGTCAATCAGATTTGGAAACCGGCATCCGAGCGTTTCTCGGTTCCGAAGACGATCATTGTCAATCCGCCGCAGCAACAGCCCAAACCCAGCACTCCGCCCGGTTCTGAGAACGTGCAGCAAGCCATCATAAAGCGGCCTATTCAAGAATCAGACAAAAGACGTAGAAACGAGGCGCCTGATTCTGCGCTTGGCAAAGTTGTTCAAGCCGACAGAACGCCTGTTGCTGTGAAGGATGAAGAATACAAGGAACCGCCGGTGTTTCCGACGCATCAAGAAGCGAAGCTGGACGTGGTAGTCGAATCGATCAGTGTCGCACCGGCCGGACAGGGCAAACCCGTTGCGGTGACAAGCTCTGAAGCGCTCTCGGCCGGACGCACAGACAATGCGAAGACCGCCTTGATGAAGGTTGAGTCCGCGCCTATGGCAACGATGCCGGTTCTTGGCGTATCCATTCCCTTGGCTACTGATAGTTTGCAAGTTGCCCAGCCGGAGATGAAGCTTAACAAGGGCAAGTTTGCGGAAACTTTCAATGCGGCCGCCTACGAACAGCGTGTGCAGGCGCTGCTTGATTCGGGCAAGTATGTGCCGGTGTATTTTGTGGCATGGGATCATGGCATGCAGAAGACTACGTCACGTTACGATGTCGAGAATGCCGAATATCAAAATTGGTACGATTCGCTCTCTGTTATGGGAACCGAGCAATGGCAGGCGGAGAATGCCTACCGTGAGGCAGCGCGCCGTTCCGGCGGCAACCGGCTCGCCGAATATATCACGGCGCGGCTCTATATCGAGCATTACCTCAGTTCGGGCAGCCCCCGTGATGTTGGTCTCTGGCGCGAACGATTGGACGAAGTACGGCAGTGGGAGCAGGGGGCGAGGAAGTGAGGAAATGAAAGTCAAGACGGAAGCGATCTTAACCTACAGGATTGATACATGCAACACCGATTGCCACGAATCCTTCGGCGCCGTTCGCCCTGAGCCTGTCGAAGGGCATGAGGCGTCCGTCCATCCTTCGACAAGCTCAGGACGAACGGATAGGGAATGGCGGTTCTGTAGCTCACGCCGACTCGCGGCGTGACGCTAAACCCCGAGTTGGCTTCTCTTTGACTTTCACCCAATCTTGCATATATTCCCGCCGGAATTACTCGCCGCGTTGAGCAAGTGGAAGGAGCGCCTTAGGTGTCGCAGGATTTGTATCTCTTGGCGGTTACGGCTGCGTCGATCGCACTCATTCACACGGTCGCCGGACCGGATCATTATATCCCCTTTATCGTGATGGCCAAGGCCCGCAAATGGTCGATGACCAAGACCACGTGGATCACTTTTTTGTGCGGGCTTGGGCACATTGGCAGTTCAGTTATTCTGGGGCTGATCGGCGTTGCGCTGGGAATTGCCGTCTCCCGACTTGAAGGGCTGGAATCGTTTCGTGGTAATATTGCCGGATGGGCGCTCATTGCGTTCGGTCTGATCTATCTGGCCTGGGGCATTCGACGGGCGATTAGAAACCGGCCGCACGAGCATCTTCATTTCCACAAAGACGGTGACAAGCATGCCCATACGCATACTCATAATGATGAACACGCTCATGTTCACGAGCAGGAGCAGAAAGTCAATCTCACCCCTTGGATTTTGTTCACGATCTTTGTCTTTGGCCCCTGCGAACCGCTTATTCCAATCGTGATGTATCCCGCCGCTCGGCATAGCACCGCCGGCTTGATCATGGTGACTGCCGTGTTCGGCGGCGTGACGATCCTGACGATGCTCAGCATTGTGCTGGTAAGCAGCTTTGGAATCAATCTCCTCCCCATGGGTAAGTTGGAGCGGTACAGCCATGCCCTGGCCGGAGGCACAATACTTCTCTGCGGTGTTGCGATTCAGTTCCTTGGGCTTTAGGGATCGTCCCCAGCAATGGTTGAGTTGTGGGTCAAAGCCGCTTCAGTTTTGACACTTCTTGTATTGCGTTACGTCTTGCCCACGACGAAGTCAGGAGTGTGACGTGACGCTGGTTGCACCGGTGAACGCGGAATATTTTATAAACTGATCGCAAAACAAACGAGCATATTTATGAGCAATACAACCACAATCCGGAGGGAAGCCATGACACGAATCTTTGTGACAACCATAATGATAATGCTGCTCTCGGCAACGATAGCCGTTTCGCAGGACACCAAGCCGACTGAGCTGGCTCAGGCAACCACGACCTCGACGTTGGCAGCGGAGGTTCAGATTTGCACTGAGATCACCGACCGCGCTTGCACGAGGGGCGCTTTGGCATTTGATGCCAGTGTCGGCAAGCTTTATTGCTGGAGCCAGATCACCGGTGGTTCAGGCGAAGCGACTATCAAGCACATTTGGTCGCATGCCGGGAAGGTTGTCCTCGAGGTTCCGCTCACTATCAAAGGGAACCGCTGGCGGACCTGGAGTGTCAAGAACATCACGGCAAGTCAGACCGGCGAGTGGGAAGTGAAAGTTGTTGATGCATCCGGCAATACGATCAAGTCGGTGACGTTTACGAGTGGTGAAAAGAAGTAGTTTGATAGGTCGGGCCGACTACGGCTCAGCTACTTAGCTATGCAGAGTAGTGGCGTTACAATCAGGCTCAAGAAGACATAAGACATATTCGATGGCGCGATCACCGCTTCAGATAATCGTAATACCGTATCGTAAGACAACAACAGGACACTACGAATTCGCGGTCTTTCATCGTGCCGACGGTTCGATGTGGCAATTTGTTTCCGGTGGCGCTGAGGATAATGAAACGGCAATAGAAGTAGCAAAGAGGGAAGCAAAGGAAGAAGCCGGGATTTCCCCTGATTGCCAGTGGACCACACTTGATGCTCGCGCTTCGATTCCTCGCACGGCTTTTTCGCCGACTTCTCACTGGCCAAAGGATATTCTTGTCGTGCCCGAATTCTCCTATGCTGTTGATGTCACCGGTTATGAGATCATCCTTTGTCAGGAACACGACGAAATTAGATGGCTGACGTTTGAAGAAGCCACAAATCTGCTGACATGGGACAGCAACCGAGTTGCTCTATGGGAGCTGCATGAAAGGTTATCTGGTACCACGTGAGAAGAACTCACTCGACGCTGCGCTCTGAGTAGGCCATAGGGCTTTTGTGTTGAGGCACGTCTTGCCCACGACGAAGTTGGGGATGTGACGTGACGCTGGTTGCATCAATGAACGCAGATCCCGACAAGTCACAACCGACGCATGACAATCGGAGCGCTCTGAAGCATAGCTAGCGTGCTTGCGAGCAGAGTTGCGTTGCTGTCGTCAGACGCCAGTCAAAACCTGCAGGAACGCAAGACTGTTAGCCCACGGCGTGCCCAGGGGCGATCTGGCCGTCGAAAGACAGAACCAACTGGACGCAAGAGCAGAGCGAGAGGACTGCTAGGGCTCCTTTGGTGCTGGCTGATGAGGCCACCACGGTCCGAATTTTATCTCGTAGGATACCCAGACGGCCACGGGCTTACCATCCTGCTTGGCCGGCAACCACTTTCCCTTTCTAGCCGCCTCTAGAGCCGCATCGTCCATCGTCTTGTGACCTGACGATTTCTGCATGATGGCATCATGAACGGCTCCCGTCTTATCAATGAGAACCTTGAGCCGAATCGTGCCCTCTAAATTTGCCTTCTTAGCATCCTTGGGGTAGACAGGGGTTACAGACTGAACCATCACGGGAGCGCTGTCCATCGCCACAAAATCATCTTGGCGCGGGAGCTCTGTTTTGGTCGTATCGGCTTTGTTTTCAGCATGGAGCTGAACCATCGCCAACGGTAATATCATTAGAAACGCGCATAGCGAGATAAGCGCAGCCAAAGACCGCTTAATCTCCACTGACCGCACACGGTTGTTCATGATCGACATGACTCTTGCCTCCAGTTGGATTCTATTGGCCATTCCTACAGCCGCGGGAACGGCAGGATGACCATTAGTGATTTCGCGCGCCATCGCTACCAAATGCTCGGCATACGTTTGAGCATCGGCAATCACACGGAGAACAGAATCGTCCCGCGCGATTTCCGTCTCCACATTCATGCTCCTTCGAAATATCCACACCAGTGGATCAAGCCAATGAATCGCCTCAGCACCCAAGGCGATGAAGTTCCAGAAGATGTCGCGACCCTTGATGTGGGCTAATTCATGACTCAGCACCATACGGAGCCGCTCCGTTGACCAGTCTTGCGCCGATCTGGGAAGTACTACCGTTGGTCTGAAGATGCCCCAAACGAAAGGCGTGTCAATTCGCTGTGAGCAGGCCAATCGCACTCGTCGTCTTAGGTGGATTCTGGAAGCCACCGCTGCAGCGACCTCGACGGCTTGTCCCAGTGCTATCGTTTCAGCAGACCGACAGATGGCATTCGCCCGGAGGACGCCAAGAGCTCTTCTCAAGATGACAACAACGACACCAGCAAGCCACAAGATAAGTGCCATAGTCGGCAGTGTGGCCAGTGACAGAATGCCTAGAGAAGACCCGCTTTCGGGACCTAGGTTTATCCCAAAGGTGGAGCCTGTTATCCGCAAGACAGACGCTGCACTGTCTGACGCGGGAAGAATCCAAGCGTCAACAATCAAGGAAACAACCGGCAGCAGCAAGAGTACTCCGGCAGTCCAGCGCATGACCAGGAGACGTATCACTGGGCTCGTCCGTCTGAGGGCAACTCCGAGAACAAACAGTGACAACCCGGCGATTGCTGCGCCCTTGATCGCGTTCGCGAAGATTAGAAGCGCAAAACCCTGATTGACCTGTAGTGACGCGAAGGCATTTGATACCCAACTCATTTCTTTCGCTCCTCTCTTCGTTTATCGCGGATTATCCGCTCCAACCGATTGAGTTCGTCGTCGGTAAGCCGCCCCGCCGCGACATCAAGCAATGTGACGACGACTCCCTCGACGGAGCCGTTGAAGAACGTGCCCAGAGCATGCTTGAGCGCAGACTGGCGTGCTTTCGCACGACTCAAGGTTGGCATATATGAATAGGCGCGACCCCGCCTTACATAGCTGAGGTGTCCCTTCTCCACCAACACGCCGAGAAGAGCGCGAACTGTCGAGTAGCTGGGAGGATCAGGAAGGGCCTGCAGAACCTCGGATACCGAGGCCGCACCAAGTCGATATACTATATCCATTATTTGTCTCTCCCGCCTGCTGAGGTGTTCGACGGTTCGCCTACTCATATTTGTATTCCACTTTCGAATTCCATCAGATACAGCCATTCTCCGCCACCTGCTAATAATTTAGCAGATAGTGGTTCGTTTGTCAAGTACTAAATGCTAAAAATTTAGCATATTGTGAGTGGTGGTTGAGACATGGGACGGCTCTAAAGACGGTCGATTCCAGGAACAGCTTTTGGGCGTCAGTTTTGTAGCTCAAGCTGGCTTGTGGCCTGACAAATCCCGTCAGTTCTGTAGGTTGAAACCCCGAGGGGAAGAGGCTTGGACTGCTTGCACACTTTCGTCGGGGTTTCGACACCCTTCCTTCTCCCGAAATCGCCTTCAAGATAGGAATGTCGAAACCCCGGTAGGGACCGTTGGTAAGCAAGGCATTTTTTCATTGGGGGGTTTCGACCTACGAAACCGGAATATGTCAAAACCGAAGCGGTTCTGACCTACAGCACATCTCCACGACCTGATTGACTTTTGCCAGATATTCAGTCACATTGGTCGCATGGTATCCAATAACAACCCTGCCGAGATAGAAGTCACTTGTCTGAAAGGTGTCGGGCCGAAGAAGGCAGAGGCGCTCAATGCTATTGGAATCCATACGGTCGAAGATATTCTGTACTACTTCCCGCGCAGATATCTTGATCGCAGCCGACTGACTCCCATCGCGGAACTGACAATTGGCACGGAAGTCACGGTCGTCGGCAGAGTGTTGACGCAGGGATTGTTGCGAACGCGGAGCCGGGGATTTTATGAAGTGTTGATTACTGATGGCACCGGCAATGTGCCGCTGGTCTGGTTTGAGGCAATCAAGTATTTCGCGGGACGATTCAAAAAGGGAATGACGCTGTCGGTGTCGGGGAAGGTCACTGATTTTCGCGGTTTGCAGTTGGCGCATCCGGAAGTCGAAATCATTTTCGACACCGAAGAAGAAGAGATGCTCCACACCGGCAGAATCATACCGCTCTATCCGTCGAGTGACGCGCTCAAACGACTCTATCTTGATTCACGTGGTTTTCGCAGAATCATCAAACCGGCGCTGGATCAGTACGCAACGTATCTGGAAGATCTGGTGCCGAAACGCATAGTTGCCGACCTGCACCTGATGGATCTGCCGACTTCAGTTAGCCAGATGCACTATCCCGACAATTTCGAAATCCGCGCCGAGGCACGTCGCTGTTTGGCGCTCAGGGAATTGATCTTGTTCCAGATACAGGTTGTTGATCGTCGCCAAAGAATTGCGCACAAGCAAAAACCGCAGAAGATCGAGCCGCCTAATCAGACGCAGCAGGCATTGATTGCAGACTTGCCATTCAAACTCACGGCGGCGCAGAATAGAGTAATCGCCGAAATCGCCAGAGATTTGCTGAAACCCTACGCGATGCAACGATTGCTACAAGGGGATGTTGGTTCCGGAAAAACGGTGGTGGCGGCGTTGACCATGGCGCTGGTCGCGCGATCAGGTTTTCAATCAGCTCTGATGGCGCCGACCGAAATTCTGGCGCAGCAGCATTATCAAACAATCGGCAAGATATTGACAAATAGCGGGATACGTGTTGAGTTGTTGACAGGTTCAACACCGTCTCCAGCAAGGCAGCAAATCCTGCGCGATCTGGCGAGCGGCGAGGTTGACATAATATTGGGGACACACGCGCTGATTTCTGATGATGTTGCGTATCGGCAACTCGCCTATGTGATCGTGGATGAACAGCATCGTTTCGGCGTGGCGCAGCGTGAGGAACTGCTCGGCAAGGGAGAGCTTCCCGATCTGCTGGTCATGACAGCGACGCCGATTCCGCGGACGTTAGCGTTGACGGCATACGGCGATCTTGATCTGTCAACCATCGACCAGATGCCGGTCGGGCGGCTGCCGGTTCGTACGGCGCTTCGTACGGAAGCCGAACGACCGCAGATTTACAAATTCATTCGCGACGAAGTCACGCGCGGCAATCAAGTATTTGTCATCTATCCATTAGTGGAAGAATCGCTGAAAGTGCAGTTGCGGGCTGCGACCAAGGCGTACGAAGAGTTGAAGAACGATGTGTTCCCCGATCTGGCGATAGGAATCGTGCACGGCCAGATGAAGAAGGAAGAGCGCGATGAGATGATGTCTCGGTTTTCCCGCCGCGAGATCGGAATCATGGTGGCGACAACAGTGGTGGAAGTTGGCATAGACATACCTGACGCAACCGTCATCCTGATCGAACATGCTGAGCGCTTTGGTCTGAGTCAGTTGCATCAATTGCGCGGCCGAGTTGGTCGGTCGGACAAAAAATCATATTGCATACTGTTGACGGAGATGGAAACGCTTAGTGAAAGCTTCCAGCGTTTGGAGCGCTTCGTAGAGAGTAGCGACGGCTTTGCGATCGCGGAACTTGATCTGGAACTACGCGGGCCGGGTGATCTGCTGGGAATCAGGCAAAGCGGCATGCCGGAGTTCAGGGTGGCAAGTCTGGTAAATGATCTAAGTTTAATCTTGACGGCGCGCGAGTGGGCCCATAAATTGCTAACAAATAGAGAACTGACCTCAACCGAGGAGAAGGCACGCTTGAATCAGTTCGTGAAGCAACAACGTCGACTGGAGCGATCAAGTGGGGTCTCATAGAGACGCTTTGATTAAGGACGAACTGCGGAAAATGCTGGAGGAGGCGCAAGCCATTGCGAATCGTCTGGAGCAGTGGATCGATCTGGCGCAGGATTATGATTTTCAGCGCCAATTGAAGAAAGTTGACGCCGAACTGATTGATTTTGAACACGCCATTTCCGTAGCGATCAAGATGGAGGAGAAAGGGTAATGGCGCAACAGCAGCATACCGATCAAGCGCTGTTCACGGCGCTACTCTTCAGCTTGCATGCAGCGGGCATGCAACAACTCGGCAAGATAATGAATCCGCTCACGGGTGAGGTGGAGCGTGATTTGGAGCAGGCACAAGCAACAATCGAGATGCTAGAGATGATTAAGCGGAAAACCGCCGGTAATCTGATAGAAAACGAAAACAAGCTGCTTGCTCGTCTGTTGTATGAACTGCAGATGAACTACGTCGAGGAAGTGGGCAAGGATCAGAAATTGGGAACCGATCCTACCTCAAGTGGTACAACTACTTCGGACACTGCTCAAGACAAGACTTGATTTATTTACAGGATGTCGTATATTCCCTCTTGTGGAGACAACTGTTTAGTGGCTACTACTCCCAACAAGGCCAGTGTGACTACTACGCAAGCGAAGACCCGTTTTCGGCTCGAACAGAACTATCCGATCAGCAAGCTGACTACCTTTGGTATTGGTGGTCCAGCGGAGTGGGCGGCGTTTTGCCGCAGCGCCGACGAAGTGGTGGAGGCTGTGGAGTTCTGCCGCCAGAATCGGCTGGAGTATTTTGTTATCGGTGGTGGCTCGAACATCCTCTCTTCGGATAAGGGTTTCCGCGGCATGATTATCGTTCTCCAGATCGAGATGCTGGAAATAGACGATGATTGTGTCACGGTCGGAGCCGGCTATTCTTTAGACAAGCTTGTGGAAGAGACCGTTGCCGCCGGTTTAGAGGGTCTCGAAGCGCTGGCGGGCATCGCAGGTACCGTCGGTGGCGCAATAGTCGGGAATGCGGGAGCCTATAGTGTCGCAACTTCCGACCGTTTAATCGATGTCAATCTCTACCATCCGTTAAAGGGTTTCTATACTGAGCGGAAGGAGAATCTTGGCTACAAGTACCGCCACAGCGATCTCAAGGGGTCCCAGAATATTGTGATTTCCGGGCGATTCCAATTGGCACGTGGCGATGCCGCCGGTCTGAGGGAGAAAATGGACACGATATTGGCCGAGCGTTGGCAGAAACACCCGAAAGACAACATTTCCGCCGGCTGTTTCTTCAAGAATGTCGAATCGGCGACGGCACCACACGGCAAAATTGCCGCCGGATACTTGCTCGACCAAATAGGGGCCAAGCAGATGCAAATCGGGCACGCAGGGGTTTTTCCGGGTCATGCCAATATTCTGATCAACAAAGGTGGCGCGACTGCGTCTGAAGTACGGGATTTGTCGATAAAACTTAAGGAGAAGGTGAAAGAGATTTATGGCATCGATCTCACCGAAGAGGTTATTTTGCTTGGGGACTTTGGTTAGAGGAGGATTCTATCGAAAACATATATAACGCATGATCTTAGAGTTTGCTAAACATACTTCGACTTTCCGACGCTGCCGCACGGTTGTGCAGATGGTACTGGTGTGCATAGTTGCTGCATTAGTGACGGTACCATTGGTCTCGGCCGCAACCGGCATCCGCATGGAATTGCAGATGCCACAGCCAGTGGTGGCTTCAATCAGCCCCGATAAACCCGAGATCGGCATCTCGAAATCGTTAGATTCCATCCCGCTTCTCAAAGCAGACAACATTCAGCGCAAACTGACCTTCAGTTATGACGCCACGAGTCAGTTGTTGGTTTTCAACCAGGCTTACGGCAAGTTCGAAAATATAACATTACCGGCGACTGCATCACCCGCCAGTTATCGCCAGCGGCTGCTGGACTGCCAGTCACGCCGCTTGTGGCGGGAAGGCTATTCCTCTCGAGCGAAGAAGACAAGTCAGGGTGGAGGTGGCAGTCTGCTGCAATTTCAGATTCCTTTTGAAGTGCCGCGGATAGCAAAGTCGATTATGGGGGAAGGTGGCGCGGGCCTAAAAGTGAGCGGTTATCGAAAGATATCATTCTCCGGAAGCAGCCAGTGGAATGATCAGACTTCAATTGCAACCCAGAAACAGAGCAAATTCCCGTCATTGAACATGGAGCAACAATCCAGTTTCAAGATCAGCGGCAATATCGGTTCGAAGATATTCGTTGACGTCAATCAGGACTCCAAACGTCAGCAGTCGTTGGCCAATAGAATCCAATTGCGCTATAAGGGAGACGAAGATGACGTTGTCAAAACCGTGGAACTGGGTAACACGAACTTGTCCTTACCGGGGACCCGTTTTACAGGTTACTCGCGGCAGATTCAGGGGCTGTTCGGTGTCAAGACAACCGCAGAACTCGGCGGAGTGAAGCTGACAGCAATCGCATCCCAGGAGAAGTCATCCAATCAGGGCGCCAGCTTCAAGGCCGGTACGGAATCTCAGACGCGCGTTATCCGCGATAATCAGTTCTTGGACATGACGTATTTCGATCTGGGGCGTCGTGACACCGTCTCCGAGAACGACTTGCTGCCGGGAGACAGCATCTCCGAGCTTGATCTTTACTTCTCCGTAAGCGATTATGACGGCAACTACACCAACGACAAGCATCCTTGCCACCTCTTTGTTGATCCTTTCGATACGCTGCGCTATGACAACGAGAACGTTAAGGGCACGTTCGTCTCATTCACCAAGAATTCAAGTTATGGCAATTTCTATTTCCATCCCACTGAACACTATGTAATCATGAGTCAACCGGTCACTAATCTGTCGATTGGCGCTTACATCAAATTCCGACGCAAGTTGACAGACACTACCTATGTTGACAAAGAGATCGGCAGCAGGCCAGACAATTCGACCTATACGCTGAAGCTTATCGCCAACGCAAATCCACAGCCAACGTACGTTACTTGGAACTACGTTTGGCGCAATGTATACAGTCTAGGTGGTAGGATTGACGATCCGGACAATCTGGAGGTCAAAATCTACAAAGGTGCCGCCACTAACACTACAGACCGCGACGTCTCCGATCCGGACAACCAGAAGGGGACGTCGTTTATCAAACTGCTAGGGCTTGACAGCGACAACAACGGGCAAATTGACAGCCGTAACGAACAAATAATCGACCTCACCCGAGGGCACTTACGCTTCCCGAGAAGTCGCGAACCATTTGCCGAGTCGATACTCGATGTGCGTGCGGATACTCTCTACCACACAAACTCGCCACAAGTTCGGGGGAATGCGACGAAGTACTATCTACTCGTCAATTCGACGTCGCGCCAGAGCGAGTTCTACTTGGGACACTCAGATATTGTCTTGGAATCCGAGACCGTGACTCTGAACGGCAAGCAACTCAAGAAGGACGTTGATTACCAGATTTACTACGATCTGGGCAGAATCTCGTTCCTCAATCAGGAAGCGCTTAATCCTGGGGCTGATGTCAAAGTCGACTACGAGTACGCGCCCCTAATTGCGGCTGAGAAAAAGACCCTTTTAGGTGCCCGGGCAGAGTATCAGCTTGGGAGCAATCTGAAAATGGGTACTACCGTACTGTACAAATCGGAAAAAACAACCGACCGCAAACCGCGCCTCGGCGAGGAGCAGTCGAAATCCCTCAATCTCGACGCCGACATTTCGTACGCTTTCCAGAGCAATCTGCTCACGAAGATGGTAGATGCGCTTCCGTTTGTAGAGACCAACACCCCCTCACAGATTTCGATCAGCGGCGAAGTGGCGCGGTCGGTACCGAATTCTAATGCCAGCGGTGAAGCATACGTGGATGATTTCGAAGGGGCGCGCGAGCAGTTTTCTCTGGGTGTTACCCGCGAAGGGTGGCATTTTGCCTCAATACCGGTACAAAAACAATCGCCGCTCACGAAGCCGGGACGACTTATTTGGTACAACCCTTACGATCAAATTGCGGTCACGGATATTTACGACAGGCAAGTCAAGGCCGGGGAAGACCACACTAATGTGTTGGTCATGCGCCTGACACCGAATGTCAGCGATCGCAAGCCTTCGTGGGGCGGAGTGATGAAAGCTTTAAGCAAGGGTTCTTATGATCAGAGCAAGATCCAGTTTATTGAACTGCGGATGAAAGGATCGCTTGGCGTGCTTCATCTTGATTTTGGTGAGATCACAGAGGACCTTCCAGATGATAGCGGCTATACGAACGACAAACTTGACACAGAAGACCTCAACAAGAACGGCATTCTCGATTTCGGCGAGGATACGGGTCTCGATCTGAAGCCTGATTCCGTTGAGCAACGGGAATGTAACTGCACAGATCCTGATCCTCATGGCGACGATTGGGCCTACGATAGCCGCAATCCTAACAACTATGAACGCATAAATGGCACCGAAGGTAACGGCAATGATCCGGGCACTAACGGACGTCCTGATACCGAAGATCTCAACGGCAACGGTGTGCTTGATACCAAGGACAATTACTACTCTTATTCTATCGACTTGGCCGCCGGCGAGAATGTCGTGCCAAATTCGGAGCGCAATGGTTGGTATACCGTGCGAATTCCATTTACTGATGCTTTCGTAAAGAAATCGATCGGGGTACCGTCTCGCTCCAATATCACGGGAGTCCGGCTGTGGATTGACGGCGTCGATCTGGATACGGGTTACGTTGTGATTGCTGATCTTCAGTTGGCGCGCAACGTCTGGGAGGTACAGACAATACTTCCAAAACGTTCGGGTTCCGTGCGCGGTGATTCAGCAGGCCTCAATGCGGCGGTTGTCAATACGGAAGAAAACGCGAACTACAAGCCGCCTCCGGGGGTTGCCGGTTTTTATGATCAGGTCAATAACGTGCGGGAGAAGGAGCAATCTCTCAGCCTAAATTACAGAGAGCTGCTTCCCGGTGACACCGCTTATGCAGAAAAGATACCGTACAAAGCGCAGGATCTGACCAGTTATCGGAAGCTGGCGATGTGGGTTCATGGTGACAGCATCCGCGACAGCGTTGAGTTCTTCTTTCGTTTCGGTCCCGACGCTGCCAACTACTATGAGTATCGCACCACAATTGATTCCGGTTGGAGTGCAAAGAACTCAGTCGATATTACTTTCGACGACATCGCGCAATTGAAACTGATCGCCAAAGATACTACGTCTGATTCCACTCATATACCGGCGCCAGTACATCCTCACTATCGCGTTTTGGGTAGCCCATCTCTAACGCGCGTGAAGTACTATGCCATGGGCGTCATTAATTTGCATACGAATGAATCGCAGAAACTGGTTACGGGAGAACTGTGGGTAGATGAGTTGCGGACAACAAGCGTGCGAAACGACCGCGGTTTGGCGGCTGTTGCGGCCACTTCGATCTCGTTTGGCGATCTCGGTTCCTTCCGCTCTGACTACTCTAAGCAGGATGCATTTTTCCGGAATCTGACTCAGTCCGACCGTGGTAATCTCGGATCTGGCAGCTCCAGTACTAACTATGGCTACAGTGCAGATGTGAGACTCGATAAATTCCTATCGTCACAGGAGAGAGCCAGCATCCCAGTCGGCTATAGCTGGCGTCGCAATGAGTCTTCGCCACGACTTATCAGCGGCTCCGATATTGTTGTGACTCCAGACCGCGCCGAGGAACAGAAGTCGGTTAGCACGACCACTCATTTCCAGATCGGAGAGAGCTGGAACAAGCAAACCGGGAATATCATCTACGGCGCTCTGCTAAACAGATTCAACTCAAATTTCTCGTACGACAAGTCAATTGCACGCTCACCCACTACGCCCAATTACTTGAGTGAACGCTACACGCTCAAGGGTAGGTATGCGGTCAACAGTCCGATAAAGCATGGGCTAAAACTTCTGTCATGGTTGCGCGGCATGCCGCTATTGCCGAAGCGAGTATTGGGCACCGAGTTCAATCCAATTCCATTGCGTGCTTCCCTCGATGGCACGGTCAATCGGACGCTCGAGAGCACGACGAATAACTTTGGCACGCAGACAAATCGTTATCTGCGGACGTTTCAGGGCCGCTTCGAAACTGGCTTCGCGCCGCTGAACTCAGTCGACGTCAACTATAGCTTCACGACCGACCGCGATCTAAGCGATCCGACCCTGCTCAAATTCGCGCTTGACCCCAGGCAGACCAAGTTGGGTCAGGAACGGCAATACACTCAGAGTTTCTCGACCAATTATTCGCCTCAGATTTTGCCGTTTGTCACTGGCACCAAGTTCGGCTACTCCGTCAATCACACGGAGAATGTAGTGCTGACCTCGACGAGCGTTAAGGAGATAGGTACTCGGCGCGTCGACAACAGCAGAAGCTTGACTGCCAACGCCACTCTCGATTTGCAAAGACTGTTTGGCAAGAACCGGCCATCGACGAAGAAGGTGCCACCCAAGGAGAACCCCCCTCAGAAGAAAGGTAAGGGTGAGACTGTTCCCCCCGATTCAAAGGGCAAGAAAAGCGGAGGCAAACCCCATAATCTGCCGCCAAAGGACAGCACGAGAATTCCCTCTCTTGACTCTATGCGGCAGGGTCCCGGTGGGCTGAATCTTCCAAAGCCACCGGCTGCAGACTCTTTGAAGGATACCACCAAGACCGGCGGCAAGAAGGCGTCCCTGAATCTTCCCAAGAGCACTGGTCAGACTTTCGCGGTCGTGTTTGCGGAACCAAATCCTGACAGCGGTCAGGCTCCGTCCATTCCGGTAACGCCGCCGAAGGACGAAAAGAAGGTCGAAGTGAAGCCGCCGCTGGTAATTCCTCCGGTGGCTGGAGACACGGCTTCGACAACGCCTGATTCGCTTGCGAACAAGGAGAGCAAGGGTACCGGAGTGGCCGCGGGGACTCCAAAGAACGAAGTCCCGATCAAACCGGGTGCCGCAACGTCTGACTCGACGAAAGTCAAGCACGACTCAGCCACCGTCAAGCCAGGCGGTCAGAAAGGCAAGCCGACGAAGGCGCAGGGAACACTGAAAACACCGGGAACGCCGGGAACACCGTTCTACGGGTTCGGACTGCAATTTGTCCGCTTCTTCACCGACCGAGTCGATCCGATTGGGAGTTCTTTCCACTGGGAGAAACGCCAATCTCTCGCCGGCTTTGTGCAGCAGCCAAGTTTCCTCTACCGAATTGGCCTTTCGGACAATCCGAATGCCGAGCGTATTGCCACCTCCGCCGGCACCAGTCAGACAGACCTGATAAGTCAGGGGCAAGGTTACTCTTTCCATTCCGGAGTACGGTTGATTCTTGGCATCAAGGTTGCCGCGGCCTACGCCTATAGCACTGCGGATGCAACCGGCAAACCGACACGCGATGAGTCAATCACTTACCCGGATCTGACATTTACTTTCGGCAAGCTCGACTACTTGCTTCTGCCTAAGCTTTTCTCCAAGTCGATCTCGCTGGATTCCAGGTATTCCCGCCAACAGAGTATTTCGACAAGCAAGCAGTACGGAAAGCTCAAGAGCCGCGCGACATCGACGAGCTATTCGCCGTTGGTGGCAGTCAGGATTGAGTGGAAGCTGGCGCAAGGTCTGCAGTCTACCTTGAACTACTCCAAGACAATTTCTGAGAGTGAAGGCTTCAACGATTCGACCGGCTCCCAAATCAGTGACGTCAAGGTCTTTGCCAATACGCTATCCATAAAGACATCGTACTCTTTCAAAGGTGGAAGCAAGCTTTGGTTGCCTCTTTTTGGAACAATCAAGATACAGTCGACTCTGACCTTTGATTTGGATATTAGTCGTCGCGTTAACAGCACGGTCAACTACTACCTCACCGAAAACCAAACCACTGCCGAGCTCACTGATTTCTCGGTGGCGCCTGGCGTCACCTACAACTTCTCTACCAATATCAATGGTGGTATGAGAGCACGTTGGCAGGATTCCAGCGATATCCGCACTAAGAAGAAGAGCCATGTGCGTGAACTCTCATTCTGGACGGAAATTCGCTTCTGATGACGATGCGCGCTTTCATAATAACGTTTGCCCTACTCGCCATTTCTTGTGGTACCGACAGCAACTCACGCCGGTCGGCGAGCGAGTTTGATGGCAGCGCGGCCCATCGGTATCTGATCGCGCAATGCGATCTTGGGCCACGTGTACCCAATACACTGGCGCATCGGCAGGCGCTCGCTCTGATCGAGCGCACCTTTGACAGTCTTGGAATCGCCGTGGAGAAACAGGATTTCCGAGTAAAAGACCCTTATTCCACCGACACCCTGCGCCTGACGAATGTGATCGGCAGGTTCAATCCTGATCACGCCAACCGCTTACTGTTTTGCGCGCACTGGGATTCGCGCCCACGTTCGGAGATGGATGCCGATTCTCAGAAGCAAACTCAGCCATTGCCGGGCGCCAACGATGGCGCTTCGGGCACTGCGGTTCTGCTGCAACTGGCGAAGGAACTTGCCGCGCTGCACGTAGAAAGGGGCGTCGACCTCGTTTTTCTCGACGGCGAGGACTGGGGCGAATCCGGGGATCTCGACTACTACTGCCTTGGCGCCAAGGAATTCGCGCGTCGCGCTGATGCGAAAGTCTACGATTACGGCGTTGTGCTTGATATGGTGGGAGACAAGAGTCAGCGATTTTTCAAGGAGGAATACTCGGTTCGCTATGAGGGGAAACTGGTTGACAAGATTTGGGGACGAGCCGCACAACTCGGAATGTCGACTACCTTCGATACACGAGTATCACAACCGATTTACGACGATCATCTGCCCCTGTTGGCAGCATCCATAAGAACGATAGACATTATTGATTTTGAGTACCCTTGGTGGCACACTACGCAGGATACACCCGACAAGTGCTCGCCGGAATCGTTGGGGCGTATTGGGAAGTTAGTGTTGTCGTTGGCGGTTGACCCGTTATGAGTGACTGGAAAGAGATTTTTCAGTTCAGCCGCGCTGAGACGTTCGCGCTGGCGATTCTGCTGCTGATGGCTTTGATCGGCGGTGGCATTCTGCTTTACGAAAACAGCACCGAAACACTACCGCCGGAGTTGTTTTTTCAGTCGGCAGGTGCAGCGACCAAGCAGCCGCATGTGAGCGCACCGGTCTCGCAGACAAATCCTAAGCCAGCACGCGCTCAGTCACAAGACACATCCTCTGTCTCGACAAGAAAGCCCACCAAGCGAACCTCGCTTTTGCTGAATATCAATACTGCGCCAGCGGAGAGCCTAATGATGCTTCCGCGAGTCGGCAAAGTGATCAGCCAGCGAATCATCGAACTGCGTCAACGGCTCGGCCGATTTGACTCAGTTGAACAGTTGGTGCAAGTGCGGGGCATCGGTAAGAAGACTCTCGAATTGATCCGATCAAACGTCACGGTCGGCGACGCCCAATCCAACACGGCCAACCCCGACACTGCTGTCACTAAGAAATAGCCGCTTTTTCGGTCGCCGATATCCCGTCTGCTGGTGCCGTCGGCATGTATATATCCGTCTAAAATCTGCTTGTTGACATGTGTCAAAGGCGCTACCTTGGCATCCGATTGAAATACGACCGACTGCGCCGGCAACGTTGTCAACCGTATTCAAACGGACAATGCCCCCGTAGCTCATGTGGATAGAGCATCTGCCTTCTAAGCAGAGGGTAACAGGTTCGAGTCCTGTCGGGGGTATTTGATTAGAGCGCAGGTCTTGGATAGAGTGTCAACACCGGAAATCCGATTGGAGTTAAGCCGTTGTCCAAGTTTCGGATAGGGAGATGTGGCTCGGAGTGTCAGGGGGTTTTCAGTCAGTTCCAGCCCTACGGAG
>Ga0209777_10002264_pt1 | contig 25770 bp, 17 predicted proteins | sample FrelakmetHBP12HB_FD_187147 | JGI IMG/M metagenome (GOLD analysis project Ga0209777, IMG submission 187147) | Freshwater lake sediment microbial communities from the University of Notre Dame, USA, for methane emissions studies -HBP12 HB (SPAdes)... | ecosystem: Environmental > Aquatic >... | reverse complement strand
CGGTGAAGAATAATACGACCATTGGCATGATCAGGATAACCAACGAGGCCATCTTCATCTCGAATGGCTCAATTTTTTTGCCAAGGTATTCCGGTGTACGCCCAACCATCAAACCCGCAACAAACACAGCCACGATCACAAAGATCAACATTCCATACAACCCTGATCCCACCCCGCCCAACGCCACTTCACTTAAATGCATCATCAATAGCAGTACCATGCCGCCCAAAGGAGTGAAAGAATCATGCATGCTGATAACAGCGCCGGTGGATGTGGCCGTTGTTAGTGTGGCAAACAGTGCCGATGGTGCAATCCCATTTCTTACTTCTTTGCCCTCCATATTTCCACCTGGTTGGGAGTCGCCAGGATTTTGATCCACCCCGATTGCAGTGAGGCGAGGATTTGGCATTGTCTCGGCGGCATAGGTTATGCCACTGAAAACCACTACGATGATCAGCATTACAGCTAAGATTGCCCACCCCTGGCGGGTATCGCCGACCATTTTTCCAAAAGTGTAAGTCAGAGCAGCTGGAATGCAGGTTTCTGCCAGCAATAAAAGAAAACTTGTCAGGGATGTTGGACTTTCAAAAGGATGGGCAGCGTTCGCATTGAAAAACCCTCCGCCGTTTGTGCCCAGGTGTTTGATCGCCACCTGTGATGCTACCGGTCCCACGGCGATCACCTGTCTTGAAACGACTTGTCCTTCATTAATATAGGACTGAATAAGGCCACTGTCGACTGAAGAAGACAGGGTTTGCACAACACCCTGCGAGACAAGGATAAGTGCAAAAATAATTGAGAGGGGAAGCAGGATATAGATAACGCTGCGGGTGATATCCACCCAAAAATTTCCCAGTTGCTTGGTATTGTGGCAGGTTAATCCACGAATGAATGCCACCAGAATAGCTAAACCGGTTCCTGCTGAAAGAAAGTTCTGCACGGTCAATCCCAGCATTTGAGTTAGATAACTCATGGTGGTTTCCCCCCCATAATTTTGCCAGTTTGTATTGGTGACGAAACTAACCGCGGTGTTTATTGCCAGATAAGGTGAAACTGCTGGCATTGATTGAGGATTAAATGGCAACCAGCCCTGAAAACGCATCAGCAGGTAAAGAAAAATTAACCCAACAAAATTAAGACACAACATGGCTTTGGTATATACTTTCCAATCCATCTCTTCTGAGGGGTTAATTTTTACAATTCGATAAAAAGCATTTTCCAAAGGGATTGCCCAACGTGTCAAAACAGTCGCTTCCCCTTGGAATACCTTCGCCATGTAATTTCCAAGTGGTTTAACCAGCAATACAAGAATGATTAAAAAGACCAGGTAATAAATCCAACCGTAAACCGTCATTTAAACCTCTCAGGCTGTAAAAGTGCAACAAATAAATAGACCAACAAAATGATGGAAATAATTCCTGCAATCCAATATAAAATACTCATTTTGCTAATCCTTTAATTTTTCAAAAAAAACAATCATGCCTATACAGCTGGCGAAAAAAACTAAAATTAAAATAATTGAAATTAGATCCTGCATGTTTTTCCTTATTTCTCAACTTTGCTTATATCTCAAGTCAGATTAAGATGGCGTTAAGAAGGTTGGATTGATCGAATAATAATTTTATGCTTAATTGATCAATTTGGAAGAAAAATAAACGTCAGTAATTCCATAGTGTTTTCGGAAACTAATTGCACCCGGAATGGGAAAGATGCCTTTAGTTGGTTGTATATTGATTCGCTTGCCCTGACTGATAAGGAAGGGAACTAACGACTTCTGTCCCCGGCAGGGATGCTCCGCGAGGTTATGAGCCAGAATCTTATTTCGCCAACCTTAGAACTCCAGGACTCCCACATCAAGTATGCCTGTTGATTCATGGTTAAAATAAACTAGTGATGTAAAGTTCTGACAATAATATTCCTCAAATAAGAACTAAGTTATTTGATAACTTAATGATCAAGAGTCAATTGCTATTAACATCCAAAGTGTTCATGCAATTGTATAGCATCCACAAAGTCCCACATTTTTGGTCATTTTTAGAAACCCATTCCAGATCGTCACCAAGTTCAAATAGATTAATTCCCGAAACCACTTTGCTTCAAATAAAACTGATTTAATTTATAGCCGTATGCGATAGTAAAATTATATTCAGAGAGAAATTATTCTGCCGATAGTGGATTTGAGCAGGTTATGGATTGGGAAAACATGTATCCCTTATAAAAAATTCGGGTTCCATTCTTAAAGATTGAAAAGGAAACTTCAGGATTACTCTTAACGATACGAAGCCATTTCTTTTTTTATTTACACGACTGGGAGAGGACTAACTAGATTGACATCTCAATTGTTCGATAAAGCCGATTTCAAGAGGCAATTAAAAGAAGAATTAACAGGAAATATTCTGCCCTTCTGGATGAAAAACGTGGTCGACGAGGTCAATGGAGGTTTCTATGGGGCAGTTTCCAATGACCTGCAAATCCACAATGAAATTCCCCGCTCTTCGATTTTATGTGCCCGCATTCTCTGGACCTATTCGTTGGCCTACCAGAAATTGAATGAACAGCAATATTTATCCACCGCCCGATGGGCGTACGATTATCTGGTTAATGTTTTTTGGGATCAAGAATATGGTGGCGTCTACTGGGATGTAGACTACCAGGGTTCCCCAGTTTCCACCTATAAGCATCATTATGCTCAAGCTTTCGCAATTTATGGTCTGACCGAGTATTATCGGGCAACCCGGGAAGCGAAGAGCCTGATACTGTCCCAGGAATTATTTCAATTGTTGGAAAAGCATGCTTTTGATCCCGTCAACCAGGGGTATATTGAAGGTAACAGCCGTAAATGGACAGCCATGACAGATATGCGCCTCAGTGATAAGGACCTCAATTGTCGAAAATCCATGAACACAAATCTGCATATATTGGAAGCCTACATCAATTTAGTGAGAGTGTGGGACGATGCGTCCCTTAATAATCAATTGAAGGGTTTGCTTGCAACCTTCCTGCTGCATATCATCGATCAACAATCTGGCCATTTCAAGCTTTTCTTTGATGACCAATGGCATTCGCTTTCAGAAAATGTTTCCTTTGGTCATGACATTGAAGGCAGCTGGCTCCTGGTAGAAGCTGCCAAATTAATGGATGATCCAGAATTAATATCAAAAGTCAGCGAATCCTCTCTAAAAATGGCGGAAGCAGTCTATAGAGAAGGAGTAGACCAGGATGGCAGCCTGTTTCAAGAAAGGGACTCACAAGGATTAATGAATTTTGGTAAGGAATGGTGGGCGCAAGCCGAGGCAGTGGTTGGTTTCTATAATGCTTTTCAGCTTTCGGGTAATAAAAAATTTGCTCAGGCTGCTTACCGATGTTGGAAATTTATCCAAGAAAAAATTGTGGATCGGACTTTTGGAGACTGGTATAAACGATTGAACCTGGATGGCACACCCAATATTTACAGTTTTAAAGTTGGTCCATGGGAATGTCCTTATCATCACAGCCGGGCTTGTTTCGAGATGCTGGATCGATTGAATGAATAATTTCTGAATTATCTTTATAATTGGTTAATGAATTTCAGCTCTTGGTTTTTTTCACAAATTTAGAAGCTTCAGAAGAATGATTGTTTCAATAACAATTGAAAATATGATTATTTACACAGCAATAGAAATATCTTATAGATGGAGACGAATATGACTCAAAAAACATCCCTTTCAATAATTAATGGAACATCGCTACCAAATATTCCCTGGGAAGAACGTCCTCATATTTCTGGCGCTGTGATGTGGCGCTCTCAACGTAATCCGATTATTCCCCAGGATCTCATCCCCTCATCGAACAGTATTTTTAATAGTGCGGTTGTTCCTTACCAAGGTGGGTATACCGGGGTTTTTCGATGTGATAACAAGAGCCGCGTCATGCAACTTCATACCGGAAAGAGCCCGGATGGGTTTAAATGGACAATTGAAAACGAGCGCATCCATTGGCAGCCAGCAAATCAGAAAATCACTGAGATAAATGCGTTCCAGTACTCTTACGATCCAAGAGTTGTCTGGTTGGAAGATCGCTATTACGTAACCTGGTGCAATGGTTATCATGGTCCCACGATCGGAGTAGGGTATACACACGATTTTGAGACGTACTATCAAATGGAGAATGCTTTCCTTCCCTTCAATCGCAACGGGGTTCTCTTCCCGCGAAAAATCAAAGAAAAATACGCCATATTAAGCCGTCCCAGTGATAATGGGCATACTCCTTTTGGGGACATTTATTACAGTGAAAGTCCAGATATGCTGCATTGGGGCTGTCATCGCTTTGTGATGGGCACCACCAGCGGATGGCAAGCAACAAAGGTCGGGGCTGGGCCAATTCCGATTGAAACATCCGAAGGTTGGTTGTTGATTTACCATGGCGTATTGACTTCATGCAATGGTTTTGTATACAGCTTTGGCGCAGCCCTATTGGACCTAGATGAACCCTGGAAAGTTATTTATCGGGGCGAACCCTATCTGATGGCGCCGCAGGCGCCTTATGAACGCACCGGGGATGTGCCTAATGTTATTTTTCCATGTGCTGCCCTGGTGGATAGCGAAACTGATCGCATAACGGTCTATTACGGGGGAGCCGACACGGTTGTCTGTCTCGCTTTTGGTTATGTTCACGAGATTATTGATTTTGTTAAATCAAATGCGATAAAGTAAATGAATAAAGATAATTAAATAAAACCAACCAATGTTCAATAGATATACTGAAATATTTTAATTATTATTTTCAGTTGTTATGCTCCTCACATTGATAATCGCGAGTTACCAGCGTTGTTTCATCCATGTTATTTCCTTGATTTGATTCCCAGCCAGACTTCAACTTGATGTTCGCTGCCTAGCCTTTTTATTGGAATTAAATCATCAGAAATATTTTTCCCATCAATGGTCATTTTAACCACGCCTTTACAGACATGTTGAGGATTGTGGACAGTAATATGCACTATGCGGCCCCTAAACCTGCGCACGGCTGAAAAACCGCTCCAGGCAGAAGGGATGCATGGATCAATACGCAATCCTGCATATTCAGGACGAATGCCAAGGATATATTGAGTTGCTGCCAGATAACACCAGGAAGCAGATCCTGACAGCCAGGAGTTACGTGCCAACCCGAATTGTGGATGTTCATCACTAAGAATGTTCTGTGGGTATACGTAAGGCTCACATTCATAAACTTCGATCGTATCATTTCGATCGGCAGGATTGATCTGAGCATAATACCTGTATGCACAGTCACCATTCCCGAGTAATGTTTCTGCAATGATAGCCCATGGATTGGGGTGTACAAAAATACCGCTATTTTCCTTTGTGCCAGGTGGATAGGTTGTCACGCCTCCATATTTTGGGTCATAACCGTTGAAACTTGGCGCAGAAATTTTTATACCAAATTTTGTATTGAGTTTGCAAAAAACCGCATCCATTGCTCTTCGGGCATGCTCGAGTGAAGCAAAGCCAGAGATGACAGGCCACGATTGCCCGTTGAGATAAATTTGTCCATGGGTGTTCTTGGATGAGCCAAGCGGATTCCCATCAGCATCAAAGTAGCGAATATACCATTCACCATCCCAAGCTGTTGATTCCACCCGAGATTTCATCTCATTGTAAGCAATCCAGTATTCGTTTTCAGCAGAAACATCACCGAGATAATGCAAAAGTGTAATCATCTCAAGTAGAGCCTTACCATACAAGTTAGCCGTAAAAAGCGACTCAGCCCCAGCCGGTAGATTAACTGTGTCATTCCAATCTGCAAATCCAAGCAAAGGAAGGCCATGTTGCCCCACATTTTGGTGTGTAAAAGCAAGCCCGCGTTTAAAGTGCTCAAGAACTGTGTCATTTTCAATATTATTACCCTGCCTATCTTTGTCATAAAAAGGCACTATTTCGTCAAGCAAGGCTAGATCGCCCGATTCTTTCAGGTATGCGGTTGCAGCCAGGATACCCCACAGGTGATCATCACTGTAATAATGAGGGCGATCCTCCAATTCCATAGAGTCGCCTGCGCTCCCTTCCATAGTAAGGGGGTTGAATTGGTGAACTGACGAACCATCCCATTTTTGGAAAGAAAGCAGCGTTTTAATAAATTCCTTACCTTCATCAGGTACGGAAGCCATGACTGCCATTACGTCCTGTGAAGAATCACGCACACCAATACCGCGTGAGCCCAACCCAGGCTGGTAGTAAGAAAGATACCGGGACCAGGTTTTAGTCACATAACACTGATGTGGGTTATATATATTGAGCATAACGTTCATGTTATCAACAGGAGTTTGAACCTGCTGGGCAGAAAGGTACCTAGTCCAGAAATCTTCCATCTTCTTCAGCTCCTCTTCCAGAATTTTGGGCTGGCGGAATTTCCAAATATCGGTGCGAGCATGCTCGATATTTTCGGCTTGACCAAGTTGAGTAATCAAACGACGCGTCTCTCCGGGCTTAAGCAGTTCTAAATGATGCAGAAGCGCAGCAATATTATCCCCGCGGTTGGCCTGAGAGTTATTGAGTTCTGGTTGAAGTAGGCTGAGAGGTTTCTTAAATGTTCCATACTCATTGTCACCGAGGAAACATTTACGGTCAGTTTCGAAAGAAGAAGCAGGTATATTCGAAGTCAGGTAATTGATCCTTATATCTCGAAACATAAAGGGGTACTGGACCAAAATAGTAAAGTTCCCATCTGCCACTGCTCTACTTTGCATGGTTTGCGGGAGCCAGTCAGCGTTTGTAAATTGTTTGAGTGCGTCAGGATGAGTATATTCAATTAAAGGTATGGCGTCCACTTGGATCGGCAATTTGCTGATATTCATTACTTTGATATCTCGTAGTTCGCAATTGCCTCCAATAGGCACGAAGATGGTGACATCTGTCCGTAGTCCATAGAACTCCGAGATGATGCGGGTATAACCCAGTCCAACGCGACACTCAAAGCGTTGGAACTCGTCGAGAGTGGGAACAAAAAAAGGTGAAAAAATTTGATAACCCTCCTCTGTATTGAACCGCAGATACAGCGTCTCACCTTTGAAATCCGAGGATGGCATCTGCTGGATGTATTTGGTGATCCGGTTGAAAGTGGGGTCACTTTTACAGATCAGCGCACCACCAGTGTGGTCTACGAATCCTCCAAAGGCCAGCGTGCCAATATAATTAATCCACTTGACCGGTGTTTTGGGGTTGGTGATGACATACTCTCTATGTTGTTTATCGAAGTGTCCGTATTCCATAGGAATCCCTCATTTTTAGTAAAACCTTCTGTTAAGCATTATGTCCTTTAGCAGAGAAATGCAGATCAATTTATTTGAAGAGTATCTCGGAATTAAGTTTTACGCACTTTTTAATTAATACTATATTCAATTTGACAACTTGCCAATCGCTCAACCGACGAACAGCCTAATTCGTGGTTTGATCCAAGTTTTTCATTGTAGATAATATGATACTGTTTTCTCTTATTACTTGTTGATACCATTTTGCACTGGTCTTAAGTATGCGTTGTTGAGTCTTAAAATCCACATAAATAAGCCCAAAGCGTTTTGAGTATCCATTTGCCCATTCGAAGTTGTCGAGAAGAGACCAGATAAAATATCCCCGCACTGGGACTCCGCTTACAATGGCTTCTAAAATCATCTTGAGGTGACGTTTGATATACGAGACACGATCGGGGTCTTCAACCTGCCCAGTGGGGCTGATCTGATCTCGGAATGCAGCTCCGTTCTCGGTGATATAGAACGCCGGGAAATCGTATTCACCGTGTAGTCGTTTCAGAATCTGGCATATTCCTTGAGGATACACTTCCCATTCCATTTCCGTGAATTCGTCTATGGGGAAAATTGTTTGCGGATCATTTTCAGCCTCTTTTACCTCGCTTGAGCGGGTTATATTTCGGGCATAGTAGTTTACACCGAGGAAATCTAGAGGAGTTGCGATTTTATCCATATCCCCCGCTTGTATGAAGGCCATGCGGTCTCCATACGAACGCAGAATGTCTTCCGGATAACCTCGACCCGAGAGTGGATCAAGAAACCAGCGATTGATCATTCCATCAGCGTGCCGAGTGGCATCCCGGTCAGCAACACTGGATGATGCCGGGGTTTGAGGTGTCAGGTTCAAGGAAATCCCAATCTTAGTATTAGGACAATTATTGCGAATAATTTGAACAGCTTGTCCGTGAGCTAGAAGCAAATGATGGGATGCCTCAAGAGCCTCATGAAGATTGGTATGACCCGGTGCATGTCGGCCTTCGAGATAACCGATAAACGCGCTAACATAAGGTTCATTGAGTGTGATCCAGGATTTTACCCGATCCCCCAATGTACAGCTTACAAGATCAGCGTATTCACTGAAGGCGGTTATTATTGTCCTTGATGGCCAACCCCCTTCTTCCTGCAAGCATTGTGGAAGATCCCAATGATAGAGAGTGACATATGGCTTAATATCTGCTTCCAATAAAGCATCGACCAAGCGATCGTAGAAATCAAGTCCGTCCCGGGAAACATCTCCGCGTCCTTTGGGTAGAACACGCGGCCAGGAAATCGAAAACCGATATGCATTTAAGCCTATTTCTTTCATTAAAGCCACGTCAGAACGCCAGCGGTGATAATAATCGCAAGCGGAATCACCTGAATCCCCATTTGCAATCTTGCCCAAGGTATGGCTGAATCGGTCCCATATGCTTTCACCTTTGCCATCTTCATCCCAGGCACCTTCGATTTGATAGGAGGAGGTAGCAGCGCCCCATGTGAAATCAGTCGGGAATAATAATGCACTTTTTGTATTCATCAATGATCTCCAAAAATAAGAATATGTTCTATCTTTATCTTAGTTTACGTTAGTTAAATTGGTGAAAAAGGTTCCACATGACTCGATGGTTCATAGAAAGTTCCGACTGACATATCAAGTTGTTTTAATCAATCGTGGCTATTTCTTCTGAAGTCCAATCAAATATATAATCAGGGCACTTTGGATACAAGTGCATCCCTACCCCTTTTCGGAAAGTGAGCATCCCAATTACCAAACCCAACTAAATCAAAACTCCTTTGCATATAGTCGGATCACCTTTCAACTCTCGCCTACCTTTACGAGGACTTTAATCTCTTGAGTTCCTTCTGGCGGAATCTGGATGACTGTTCCCTCAACCGCTTGCCCATTAACTTCCAGGCGAACTTTATTCCCCGGTCCTTTCCGCTCTACGTGAATGACATATTGAACTCCCCTGTACCTACGAATTGCATCAAAGCAATTCCATGTTGATGGCATGGTCGGGTCAATCTGAAGCCCCTCAAATGTTGGACGGATACCCAGGATCCATTGTGTAATCGCGACATAATTCCAGGCAGCCGCACCTGTCAGCCAGGAGTTTTTTGCCTCGCCGTACGCTGGTGCATCCCGTCCCGCTATCATTTGAGCATAGACGTAAGGTTCGCATTTGTGTACTTCACTGATTTTTTCACGCACAGACGGGTTGATCCGCAGATAATAGTCGTAGGCTTGGTCACCCCGTCCTATTTTTGCCTCGGCAATCATGATCCACGGGTTGGTATGGCAGAATATGCCGGCATTCTCCTTATATCCGGGTGGATATGAAGAAATCTCACCCAGGTTGAGGTAATAGCGACTATATGCCGGCTGCTGCAGGATGATGCCGTGTGGTGTAGCCAACCGTTCTGCCACCGAATCGAGTGCCCGTTTTGCACGGCCATCATTGATGCCCAGACCAGCCATGGTACACAGTCCCTGTGGCTCAATGAAGATTTGTCCCTCCTCGCACTCCTTCGAACCGATGGGTCGGCTTGAATCATCATAAGCACGGCGGAACCATTCCCCATCCCAACCGGATACCCAAATTGCTTTCTCTATTTTTTTGGCTGCAACTTGGAGTTTTTCCATGTCCTGCCAACCTCGGCGATGCTTTGCAATTTCGATCATTTCATCAGCAGCAATTAAGAATAATCCCGCAATAAAAACACTCTCGGCAGTTTTGCCATCTTTATTAATCGCCGTTTGGAAGGATTGGCCAGGTGTTGTAGAAAAGCAATTTAAATTCAGGCAATCGTTCCAATCGGCCCGGCCAATCAACGGCAGGCCATGCGGTCCAATGCGGTCCAGGGTGTACTGGATGGAGCGTTGTAGATGCTCATATAGCGGTGTTTCTGTGCCAGGCAGGTTATCGTACGGTGCAATTTCTTCAAGAATGCTCCAGTCACCAGTTTCTTTAACATAAGCGGCTGTAGACAACACCAACCAGAGCGGGTCATCATTGAAGCCGCTGCCCACATCATTATTGCCTTGTTTGGTCAGCGGCTGGTATTGGTGATAAGCACCTCCGCTCACAAGTTGCGTCGCTGCCAGGTCAAGGATACGCTGGCGAGCACGTTCAGGGATAAAGTGAACAAAACCAAGCAAATCCTGGTTTGAGTCACGGAAACCCATGCCTCTTCCTATGCCGCTCTCGAAGTAGGAAGCTGAGCGTGAGATGTTGAATGTAATCATTACTTGGTACGCATTCCAGATGTTCACCATACGATTGGTATGTTGATCAGGCGTGGTAATCTGTAGTTTTTCCAACAGCCCATCCCAGTAATTACATAGGGATTGGAAAGCTTTCTCAACTTCTCTGGTATCCAGATAGCGGTCAATAATCGGCTTCACGAACCGTTTATTTATCGTCTGCGAGTTGGGGGGGTCAAACTTTTCGTTATCAGGATTTTCATGATAACCGAGGATGAAAATGATGCTTTTCTTCTCTTTGGCTCCAAGGGTGATCTTAACTTGTTGCGCGCCTATTGGCTGCCAGCCCGAGGCGATCGATCCGGACATCATGCCCGTTTCCACGGCCTTGGGTGAATCCCAACCCTGGTATGGTCCCAGAAAAGCTTCGCGTTGGGTGTCGAAACCGCTAATTTTTTCAGAGCATGTAAAATACGCAAAGTGATTTCGTCGCTCGCGATATTCCGTCTTGTGATAAATAATGTTGTCTGCTACTTCCACTTCCCCGATGGACAGATTACGTTGGAAGTTGGTGGCGTCATCCCAGGCATCCCACAGGCAAAATTCAACTGTGGAGAAAAGGGATAGATTGACTTTCTGATTGCCTTGGTTGGTCAGTGTCAATTCCCAGATTTCCAGGCTTTCACCCAGCGGTACGAAATAGCGGATTTGGGACTCGATGCCTCCAAGTCTTGACCTAATAGTTGTATAACCCAATCCGTGGCGACATTCGTACTCGTCAAGCGAGCGAAGCACTGGCTGCCAGGTCGGTGACCAAAATAACGGTTCGGAAGAATCCTTTTTAACATTATCGTCACGGATATAAATGTAACGCCCACCTGTATCCAGCGGAGAGTTGTTATATTTGTAACGCGTGAGACGGCTCAGGCGCGCATCTTTATAGAATGAGTATCCCCCGGCTGTGTTGGAGATTATGCCGAAGTACTCTTCACATCCCAGGTAGTTTATCCAGGGTAATGGAGTATCGGGTCGGGTGATGACATATTCACGTTTTTCGTCGTCAAAATATCCGTATTGCATGAAGCCTCGAAAATGATTTATTCTGGCAAAGGTGACTGCGATAATTATCCATTCAAAGGTGGTGCAGGATTCTGAGAGATTTTGTTCAAATTTTTGATTGCCAGGAATATTGGCTATTGATCACAATCCGACAATCGAATCCAGTCAATACCACATGGAGAATAATTCAACAGTATCTTTGGTGCTTGAAAAAATCTTTTTATGGTATATGAAACTTTGGTTATTAATATCATTCCAACTCTATCCTGTACAAGTTTTTGTCAACGTCTGCCACAAGATCATGAATGTTCTCAAGGTATCCGAAAGGGTTCTATCAAACAAGAAATCTCTTTTATATATTGCTATTTTTTCTTACATCGGTCACACGCTACAAAATGATCTGGTTCTACCTCCATTAGTGAGGGTCTGTTGTTCGCACAACATTCCTCTTTATCTGGATTTGTACACCTTTCGTAATAGACACAGCCAACGGTGCGCTCTGATTCCTTTGCTTTCAGCTCTGCCTCTACCTCTTTCCATTTCTTATGCAGGCGTGGAACAGCAGCCATCAGCATGTTAGTGTATGGATGAAATGGATTTTTGTATATTTTCTCTGTCGAACCTCTCTCTACAATACATCCTCTGTAGAGAATCACTGATTTATCGCTTATGTAGTAACCCAGTGAGAGATCATGCGTTATGAAAAGGATGGACAGGCCACGGGATTTGAGATCTGCGAGCAGGTTGAGGACATCCATTCGCGTGGATGCATCCAGCATACTGATAATTTCATCAGCCACAAGAAACTGGATGTTCAGTAGTAACGCTCGAGCGATAAGGAATCTTTGCAGCTGCCCGCCGCTGAGCTGGTGAGGATACTTATTCAATACATGATCCGGGTTCAAGCCAACCGCTTTCAACGACTTCTCCACTTTTTCGCTCCACTGCGGCGCTGCAACCTCCGGAAAAAACTCCTCTTTAATATTCCTGAAAACACGGTCTGCCTTAAAGATCGGGTTGTAAGAGCTAAATGGGTCTTGAAACACACCCTGCACACTCCGGTAATATTCCTTCAGTGCTCTGCCTTTGAGAGTGGAAACATCGACACCGTTAAAGATAACCGCACCCGAACTTATTGGGATAAGATGTAAAATCATCTTCCCAATTGTGCTTTTCCCACTTCCGCTTTCACCAATTAAAGAGACAACCTCTCCATCTTCAATATTGAAGTTGACATTGTTTACCGCCTGGAGTTTTTTTCCTCCAAAGGTTCCAACCCTGTATATCTTTGATATTTCGTCAAGCTTAAGCATTCTTTTTCACTCTCCAGCAGGCCACAAAGTGATCTTTCTCGATTTCAATAAATGGTGGAACCTTGGTGCATTTTTCATAAGTGACTGGACATCGATCTCGGAACCGGCATCCAATTGGAGGATTGAGCAGCAACGGGGGACTTCCAGGGATACTTGACAACCGCTTCTCCGCATACCTTATCCCGACTTCAGGTAAAGTTGAAATCAGAAGCTTAGTGTATGGATGTCTAGGTGAATTGATGATCTTATCGGTCGAGGCCTTCTCCGATAGCTGCCCTGCATACATGATCATAATCGTATTCGCAATTTGGTAGAGTATTGATACGTCATGCGAAATGACGATCATGCTCTTCACGAATTCCCGCTTACGAAATCCGACGAGCATTTGGACAACCGCCTTTTGGGTAGATACATCTAGCGCCGAAGTAATTTCATCAGCGATTAACAGTGAAGGGTTCAACAGAGTCGATAACACCATAACCATTCTTTGCTTCATACCCCCTGAAAGCTCGATTGGGTACATATTCAGTACATCCTGGGAAAGTTCGACTAGATCCAATCTCCTCTTCAGCTCAGTTTGTATGGTTCTGAAGTCTATATTTCTTGATTGGAGAAGCTCTGCCGTCATCTTTCCAATCTTGCGGGTCGGATTCATGGCATTCATGGCATACTGGGGAATAATGGAGATCTTCTTGAACCGGAAGTCGTTCATCTTCTCCATATCCTGGATGGGAAGTTCTTCGTTGTCGAGGATCACCCTGCCCTTGATGAGTTTCATGGGAGGTTTCAGGAAGATCAGACTGTTGCAGAGCGTAGACTTACCGCAACCCGATTCGCCAGCCAACCCCATGATTTCCCCATCCGCGACGGTGAAGGTTGTACTTTCCAAAGCTTGTACATTTCCTCTCAGAGTCTGGTAATAAACTGTGAGGTTTTCTATTTGTAAACTCATGGTTTCAGGTTTCCCGGAGTTTGGGATTGAAGACTTCGTCCAGACCGACGTTTGTGACGTATAGGGCTCCAACGATGGCTGTAATCGCGAGACCCGGTGGAATGAACCACCACCACATGCCAAGAATGAGGGCACCATAAATGAAGGCGTTGTTCATCATTAGACCCAGAGAAACACCGTTGGTTGGACCTAAGCCGATGAAATCCAGTGTGGCTGCCGTGAGGATCGCCCCACCAAATTGAAGGATGTAGACCAGTAACAAATAGGACATCATGTTCGGTGCGATTTCCTTGAAGATGATTTTAAGTGGCTTCATGCCGCTCAGACGTGCCAGATCGACAAATTCCCTAGAACGCAATGAAAAGGTCTGAGCGCGGATGGCTCGCGCCACCCAGGGCCAGGCAAAAAATCCAATAAAGATGCTTTCAAACAGGTAGCCTCTAACTTCAAGATAAGCAGCGATGATAAGAAGAACGACCAGTGATGGAATCACCAGAACAATATTGGTGAACATATTCAGTATTTCATCAACGATACCACCCCGGTAACCGGCAATAAAACCAATGAGGATGCCGATAAGAGTTCCCAGCCCTCCGCCTATGAGACCTACAATGAACGTTGCCCTGAGACCATATACAAACTGGGTAAAGACATCCTCCCCAAAGCTTGTTGTTCCGAACCAAAATTCAGACGATGGTGGCGTAACACCACCAGCTACGTATTCTTTTGGTTGGTATTTTGTTAGTAGCGGACCAACCAGAGCTAGGACCACAAAAAATAAAACGACAGCTACACCAATACGGAGTTTGGTGTTCCGCAGCATAAAGTAAAGCATTTCATTTTTCTTTTTGGGTTGCGGCATTTTGCTTTACCCTTCTCCTTGCATCCCAGTTCGGGTTCGTGGATCCACAAGGACATAGATAATATCTATCGCGAAATTGGCGAGCAATACGCCGATGATGATAAATAGGAAACATCCCTGGAGCAGGAAGAAATCATGATTCTGAATCGCCTGAAGAATCAAGAAACCGATTCCTGGGTATGAAAACACAATTTCTGTAACAAGAGCACCTCCGACGATGACACCCAGCTGAAGTGCCAGCCCGGTGATCTGAGGAAGGATTGCGTTGCGGAAAGCATAATTTCTGACCAATTTCCTTGGCGCCCCAAGCGCTTCTAGATAGTGTGAATAATCCGCTTCGAGTTCATAAATGATCATGTTTCGCATCCCAATCGCCCAGCCGCCAAACATTACCAGGAATAGGGAGGTAAAAGGCAGTATCCAATGTTCTAAGAGACTCCCAACAAAAGCCCAGGAAAGATTGGGCATCATCGCGTAGCTGTAAGCGCCAGAAAACGGTAAAATTTTGAGAATAATTCCAAACAACCAACCCAGCATGAGCCCGAGCCACATATAGGGAGTCGCCGTGAGAATATATCCGAGTGGAGAGATAGTGTTATCCAGCCACTTTGATCGTGCCGCGAAAGCACCAAATTTGTTTCCTGCAAACCAGCTCACCAGGATTGCCGGAAGAAGTAATAAAACATCAAATGGTACAGCCCGCATAATGATCTGGATCACCGGTTGAGGGAACAGCCACACGCTGGTTCCTAGGTCTCCGTGAAAAAGGGCATTCCAGAAATTGAGGTACTGCTGCCAGATAGGTACATTTAATCCAAAAGCTTGCATGTAATAAGAGTAAATAAGGTTGGCAGACTCAGCCTTCAAACCAGCTCTCGAAATCAAAATCTGAATCGGATTGCCGGGCATGAAGCGCGGAATGAGCCAATCGATGGTGACTGCAAGGACAAAAGTGAGGAGGTAAATAAGCAATTTCCTTGTAAAATATCGTCGCACCGCCTCTCCTTTCCTTTAAAAAATGCCTTAGAGATAATACCGCCCCTCCCCATCAGATGGGGAGGGGCGGTAATTGAATAAACCGCTACTTTGCTACTACTGGTTTCAACTGAGTGAGCATAAGGATACTGGTCATGTTCCAGTATCCATTCCAAGTAACGGGCAGATAGTGATTATCTTTATCTGCTGAAGACGGCCAGTTTGTCCAATTCACGCTGCTCATCTGAGCCCACATTCCATTGTACCAAAGCGGGATGATAGGCAGATCGGTAAGCTGGATCGTCTGAATCTTCGAAATGACGGCCTTCATACCGGCAAGATCATTGGTTGCAAGCTTGTCCAGCTGGGTTACCAGATCAAAGGCGGTCTGGTTGTTATACCGGCCATAGTTGCCTCCCTGGGTGGTCGCAATATCGGCAAGTTTGTCATAGAAAATAAAGTGATAGTACGACCAGGGGGTATTGCTTACCTGAACTTGGTTGTCAATGGCCAGATCAAACGTACCCTTCAAGCGTGCATCCAAATATCCGTTAAAGTCCGGGTAATCTGGTATTACGTTGATTCCCGCAGCCTTGGTGCTGTTAGAGATGATCTGGATGGCAGCCATCCAGTCTGACCATCCATTGGGCACGATAATCTTCAGTGCAATCAGGGAACCATCTTTGTTTTCGACGAATCCATCACCATTGACGTCTTTGTAACCAGCAGCCTTGAGTATACTCTTGGCTTTGTCAATATCAAAGCTGATGCCCAGTTTTTTGACCACAGCCTGATCGACGTACTTATCCCAGATTGGGAGCAAGCCGGTCGGGTTGGCGGCCTGAACCATGTTGCCATAGTCCCTCGAGACGATATCAGCCACATTGATGGAAGAAGCCAGCGCCTTGCGGAATTCTACATCATCCATGGGCTTCTTCTGGAGGTTAACATCCAACCAGGCTGTATTGGCAGCCAGATGATACGGAGCAGCTGGGTAGTAAGTGTGGAGTGCGTAACCACCTGCGAGCAGGTTGGAAATACCCGGCAGATAGTTGTTGTTTAGATCTTCTTGCCCCTGGAGCACCAAACCGAGTGAATTTTCATTGCTGGTGTTAACGAGGTCGACAATATATTTAGGAGCGACCTTGAGATTAAGCGCCTTGATCGCCCACCAGTTGTCGTTCCTTGCCCAAACCATCTTCGCTTGATCATAGGCAAAGTATAGATAGGCACCTGTGCCAACCGGTTTATCATTGGCTCCGGTGGCGACATCCTTCAGATCCTTGCTTGCCCAGAGGTGCTGTGGAAGCATCGGCACATTGTACAGATAGTTGTCCCATTCCTGATACAGGGCAGATTTAAATTTGAAATCCAAGGTGTAATCATCCACCTTGGTAATCGAGCCAAGCCAATCCCACAGGCTACTGAAGTTGAGTACCGTTTTTTGACCAAGCTCAAAGGTGAACTTGATATCGTCGGCTGTTAATGGTTTGCCATCGGACCAGGTGACGCCCTGGCGGACCTTCAGCTCATATGTTGTGGCATCGGTCCATTTTCCACTCGCGGCGAGCCAGGGTGTGAACTTATCCGTCAAGGGATCGTACAGGAACAACGTTTCGTAGACGAGCCCGATCGTTCCCGTCGCATAGTTACCCGTCATCAGCGGATTCCAGTTCGACACTGGCCCCCATTGCTTTCCACCGGTATATAGGGTCTCATTGCGAGCGAAAGTGACCGCTGTGGGTGCCTCGGTGGCTGCAGCCGGAGCTGCAGCCGCGGGGGCGGCAGGAGCTGCGGTCGGCGCTGCAGCAGGTGCGCAGGCGGCAATCAGCAGGCTCAGTGCCAATAGAATCGTTATTGTGAAAGTCGATCTTTTCATTTTCTAACTCCTTTTTAAGATTTGAGTAGTTGAAGAAACGAGCTTTAACCTTATTTTTTTTTTACTTATTTTCACCTCCTTTAGACAATGAATAGTCTACCATTCTGATTGGGAGCGCTCCCAGCCCCGGTTAAAAAATATCAAATTTAAATCTCACTTTTATCTCTTTTGGTATGCACCACAAGACTTGCGGATAATTAATTCAGTATCCATAATGATGTGGCGAGATGGTTTCGACCCATCCTCAATTAAATCAATCAAGAATTCAACCGCTTTAAATCCGAATTCAAAAACCGATTGATGGACTGTCGTCAATGGCGGGTCCACAGGTGTTGATAACGGGAGATCATCAAAGCCAACGAAGGCGATATCTCTCGGAATATTCAAACCTGCTTCGCGAACAGCTCGCATTGCTCCAACTGCCATCAAATCAGACGCTGAAAAGATTGCATCCGGTTTGGCTGCCAATATTTTTTGCATCTGCTTATATCCGCCAGCTTCGGTAAAATCTCCCTCTGCGATCAATGATTCGTCGATAAGTCGACTCCCATTCTTCAAGGCTTTAACATATCCCTCTTTGCGATCAATGCCTACAGTGGTAGTGGACGGACCGGTTATAGCACCGATTCGTTTATATCCAAGCTTGATCAGATGGTCAACTGCCATAAAGGCGGAATTGATGTTATCTATATTTATATAATTGATATTGTCATCATGGAATGGTCGACCAATGATGACCATCGGTTCATTTGAACCGGCCAAACGCTCAATTAATTGATCTCCAATCTGATCAGACTGAAACAGGATTCCGTCAAGAGAACCTCTGCGTGATATTCGCGGAAAAATCTTTTCTTCATCTTCCTTGCTACTGATTAAGAACAGGCCTAATGTGTAATTTAATTGATTACATGCCTGGGCAATACCTTGTATCAGTCGTGGAAAGTAAGGATCTGTGAAGAAAGAATGCACGGTGCGCGGTAGAACCACACCCAACGTCCAGGAACGCTGAGTAACGAGAGCACGAGCTGCTGCGTTGGTATGGTAGCCGGTGCTTTTGACGGTTTCCTGAACGCGTTTTCGGACGTTTTCGCGCACGTAGGGGTGGTTATTCATCACACGTGAAACGGTGGAACGTGAAACTCCGGCCAAGCGACCGACATCTTCTAAAGTCAATTTCGAATTATTGGTTAGATCGTTCATTTTTTGTAGAACTATTTCTGGGAGCGCTCCCATATATATTATATAGGATTGTAAATAGAAAGTCAAGCTATTGTTTAGTTTCGAAATATTAATATTTATGTTTATGAGTCATTTGATAAATTGTCGACAGTAAATTTATCGTGGTTCTGTGTCTAACAGTCCCATATTTGAGGTAAATTTATCTATAGGTTCCACATAACCTGCCCCCGCCAAGAGAGGATTCACCACGATTGCTGTTAAAATGCATCCAAATCTGGTTTGACATCCTCAAAGATTATTGAGTAAAACAAGGAAAACCCACTCGTTAGTGATAAAATATGCATAAATAAGATTTCAGCGATTGATGTTTTCATTGAATGCAAAGCCTGCCTACTGATTTCCAGTGGCAGGCTTTTTTTTACCGTAAATGAATAAGAATAACTTGCAAACCAAGAAAAGTGGGGCAACGGAGCCATCTGGAAAAACGCTCAAACAGAAACAAAAGGTTTTGGTGGTATCCGAATTAAAAAATAAACGACCCATCCAAGCAACTCAAAATAACAGATTTTATGAAGATATCGTGGAGACAATCCGCGAACCCCTGTTAGTGCTGGATTCAGACCTGCGGGTTCTCTACGCCAACCAGAGATTCTATACGGCCTTCAAGGTCACAGTGCAGAAAACAATCGGTAATCTGGTCTATGACCTCGGCAACCAGCAGTGGGATATTCCCGGGCTGCGCACATTGTTGGAAGAAATCATTCCAGAGAAAAACAGGTTCGATGACTATCAAATTGAACATGATTTTCCAACCATTGGCAATTGAAGCAGGCTGCACAGGTTACATCACCAAACCGATTAATCCGGATACGTTTATTTCAAACCTTGAACAATATTTATCCAAACAGTATTTAGAAAGAGATGGAAAAAATGAAAAAAATTCTGGTTGTTGATGATAACGAACAAAACCTGTATATTTTAAAAGTTCTATTAGAGGGTTATGGTTATGAATTGGCAACAGCGAAAAATGGAACCGAGGCATTAGATGCTGCCCATTCCAACATACCGGATTTAATCATATCTGACATCCTGATGCCTGTTATGGATGGCTTTGCCTTATGCCGTCAATGGAAAACAGATGGTCAACTGAAGAATATTCCTTTTATCTTTTATACCGCCACTTATACTGACCCTAAAGATGAGGAATTTGCCCTCAGTCTTGGGGCAGAGCGATTTATTAGAAAGCCTACAGAATTGGATAAATTCATCGAAATTGTGAAAAATGTTCTTTCAGAACACGTGGTAGGCAAGTCAAGCGAACCTCATAAACCTATTAAGGAGGAGGAGACTTATTTCAAAAAATATAATGAGGTCTTGATCCACAAGATGGAAGATAAAATGCTGGAATTAGAGCAGGTGAATAAGCGCATGTCTGCTCTTTTCCAAGCTAGTATTGACTTGACATCCTTTATACCCATGACAGAATTGATTCCACGCATTTTGAAAAAAGTCATCAATGTGATGGGCTGCACTTATGGGAATTATTTTGAATTCGACGAAGATAAGAAAGAATTTCATCTGCAAATGGCTGTGGGTTTTTCTGAAAAGGATTTAGTAAAGCACCGGCGCGAATTAATTTTCCACTTGGGAGAGGCGCGGGGGCTGGTAGGATTGGTTGGTCAAACGCGAGAGCCCCTAATCATCGATGATACTCTCAGTGACCCCCGCTGGATTAAAGCCGATAGCTCAATTAATTCAGCATTGTTTTTACCCATGGTCTGTGAGGAGCGTTTGATAGGTGTGTTAAGCATTCTGAACACTGAAGTTGGGAGTTTCAATAACGAAAACTTACGTGATATGGCGACTCTGGCTAACATTCTGGCTGTGGCAATTGAAAAAACCAGGCTCTTTGAGAAGATCAAACTATCAGAGGAATCACTGCGTGAGAGCGAAAAATTTCTCGACAGCGTAATTGAGAACATTCCGGATATGATATTTGTAAAGGATGCCCAGGAACTTCGCTTTGTACGCTTCAATAAAGCGGGTGAAAAGTTACTGGGTTTTTCTAAACCAGATCTGTATGGGAAAAATGACTATGATTTCTTCCCACCAGTTGAGGCAAAATATTTCACTCAAAAGGATAAAGAAACACTCAGGAAGAAACAATTAATTGACATTCCTGAGGAGACCATTCTGACAAAGGATAAGGGCGAGAGAATTCTCCACACGAAAAAAATACCGATTCTGGATGAAAAAGGTAATCCAAAATATTTATTGGGAATTTCTGAGGATATCACTGAACGTAAACTTGCATTAGAAGCACTGAGAGAAAGCCGAGAACGATTTTCTAGTGCATTTGAATTTGCCTCGATTGGCATGTCTTTGGTTGGGATTGATGGAAATTATCTCCAGGTCAATCATACCTTTTGTGAAATTGTTGGCTATTCCGAAAAAGAAATGCTACAGAAAAATTTTCAAGAAATAACTCATCCTGATGATTTGAAAGCTGATCTTGATTATGTCCATCAAATGTTAGCTGGTGAAATAACAACTTACCAAATGGAAAAACGTTACATTCACAAGCTGGGCCATATCATCTGGATATTATTAAGTGTTTCACTGATACATGATAAAGACGGAAACCCACTGTATTTTCTCTCTCAGATTCAAGATATCACCAAGAGTAAACGCTCGGAAAAATTGCTTGACACCCTAAATCAGGCAGCCGTTTCCATGTTAACTGCTGAGACCCTGGAAGAAGTATTCACTTCAGTTTCAAACCAACTTAAAAAGCTCAACTTGGCCTGTATGCTCTTCCCAATCGATCAGAGCCGGAATAAATTAATAACAAAATACATGACCTTTAATTCGACAATGTTAAATGAAGCCGAGTCAATGGTAGGTATTGGGCATGAAAGTTTCTCATTTTCCATAGATGCTCTTGATGTTTATAAGCAAGTGATCGGAAAGAAAAAGACGGTCTATCAAGAAAATACGACAACATTATTGCGTCAGGTAATACCGGCTCCTTTCAAGAAGTTCGCCTTGCACATCACGAGAATGCTGAATATTCCGAAATTCATTGTTTCGCCTTTAACAGTACGTAATATTGTTCTGGGTGCGTTCATCGTGCTGTCGAAAGATCTTTCTGAAGAAGATGTACCGGCCATTACCGCCTTTTCCAATCAACTGGCTGCCGCCTGGCGTAAAACGCAGTTAATCCAGAATTTGAAAACAAGTTTGCAAGAGCGCGATCAGGCACAGACAGAATTGAAAGCCAATTTTGGCAGGATACAGAAATCCCTGGTTGATACCATCAATGCCATGACATCCATAGTTGAAAAGCGTGATCCTTACACAGCCGGTCATCAAACGCGAGTGACCCAGTTAGCGATAGCGATCGCCAATGAACTCCATCTTTCAGCAGATAAAATAAATGCGATTAAAACGAGTGGCTTGGTTCACGACATCGGTAAGATCAATGTTCCTGCGGAAATCCTTTCCAAACCCGGTAAATTGACTAAAAATGAATTTCGTTTGCTGAAATCCCATCCTAAAGATGGTTTTGATATTTTGAAAAAAATTGATTTTCCCTGGCCGGTGGCTGAAATTGTCTATCAACATCATGAAAGAATTAACGGCACGGGTTATCCAAGGCATTTGAAGGGCAATAAGATTTGCATCGAAGCAAAAATATTGGCAGTGGCTGATGTGGTTGAAGCCATGCATTCTCACCGTCCTTATCGGTCCGCCTTAAGTTTAAAGAAAACTTTAGGGGAAATTATTGGGAATAAAAATAGTCTTTATGATGAAAAAGTCGTCAAAGCCTGCGTAAAAATATTTAAGACTGGTAAGTTCAAATTCTAATACCATCAATCATTGCTGATTGAGATATTGATAAATGGGTTATTGGTGAGAACTGAATATACTCTATACATTGCTCCCCCTAACATCATGACTTATTATCAAGCGCGGGACTGTCCACAGCTTATTTAAGTATCAACTGTATCCATCCAGTTCCATATGTGGGATTAATTTTATCCATTGTCTATAGTTTCCATCCCATTTGCACACGAAACAGTAAGGGTGATTTAGGTTAGCGGTAGTGGGATTCCAACCCATGACCTGGGGGTTATTAGTCCCAATCGTATTACCGCAATAAAAAACCACCTTTCTTAGGTGGTTTTAGTAGCGGGGGTTGGACGACAGTACTCCGCCAGGGGTATTCGCCTGCCCTGACTGAAAAGGAAGGGAACCAACGACCTCCGTCCCCGGTTGGGATGCTCCGCGAGGTTATGAGTTCGAATCTTATTTCGCTGACTTTAGACCTTCAGGCTTCCCATCTCAGGTATGCCTGTTGATTCTTGGTTGTAAAGAACCTGATGATGTAAAGTCCTTCTCAAATATTTCCTAATTTAAATCTACCATCATCTTCTAGATAGCCCAGCTGCAATTGCAATAAGAATTAATCCAAGAACAACGTAAACCCATGCACTAGGAAATGTATTAAGAAATGGTAATAGATGTATTTTAGTAATACTAATAAAATTTAATCCTACATTCGTGATATTTGCGATAGATAATAAACCAGAAATTAGAAACACCAGACCGACAAGAAAAAATAAAGCGCTCATTCGTCCTCCAATATTCTCTAATAATTATATTTACATAATTCTTTTTGTCAATTATATCAATCTAGTATTGTAAAATTTGTCCATTGTGTCTGCTGTATCCACACTGTAACGATACCTTTACACACAAATTGCATACCTAAGGAAAAATTACTATAATTTACGGTATAGGTATTCCAACCTAAGCCGCCGGGGTTATGAGTCCTAATCCTAATGCCGCAATAAAAAACCACCTTTTCAGGTGGTCTTAGTAGCGGGGGTTGGATTCGAACCAACGACCTCCGGGTTATGAGCCCGACGAGCTACCACTGCTCTACCCCGCAATGAATTTTAATATTACCACTGCCGGCGCCGTTCGTCAAGAAAACAGGATATACTCTAATTTCATTCCTTTATGAATGAGGTTGCCATGCTTGATTTGCTCCAAATGAAGTGCAAAGAACCCGCCCCGGGTGAAAACCCGCTGAGTGATGAGGAGATCCAGCAGTACCTGCCCCTGGTGGATGGCTGGAAAGTGATTGAAAACGAAGGCGAAAAGGGCATCGGTAAACGCTTTGAGTTCAAGGATTTTGCCGGTCCATTGGAATTTGCCGCACAGGTTGGCAAGCAAGCGGAAGAGGAGAATCATCATCCGGCTATTTTCATCGCCTGGGGGCGTGCCATTCTCTCATGGCGCACACATAAAGTCAAAGGCCTCTCCCTCAACGATTTCATCATGGCTGCTAAAACGGATGATATTTATTCACGGTTGAAAAAAATATTAAATAAAATAAAAATGGTGTGATTCACATTAACCATTAATGTGATTTTTTATTATTATTATTTTCTTCCCCTTTCATCACAATACCCTTTTTATGAATCGGATTTTTGTAGATTACAGCTTCTTTAGAAATCGAATCAATGAAATAAGCTGCATGTTTTCTCTGTTCTTTTATGTATAAGCAAGTCTAAATTATTTTGATACAATAATTTACTAAAATAATGAAAGTGCTCAATCTTTAGATGGGAGAAATTATGAATGAAGTAGAAATATCAGTCTCGAATTTTTGTAAGAAATATGGTGATTTAACGGCAGTTGATAATATTTCTTTTGAAGTTCGGCATGGGGAAATTTTCGGGCTGCTCGGTCCTAATGGCGCTGGAAAAACCAGCTCATTGGAATGCCTGGAAGGTCTGCGCACTCCTGACGGCGGTTCGCTGCAAGTGGCGGGCATTGACCCTACTCATCAATTCCGCCAATTGCGCAACCGGATCGGTGTTCAGCTTCAAGCTTCCAGCCTGCCGGAGAATATCCGTGTGCAAGAAGCCATGCAATTATTCTGTGCTTACCATAATATTGCTCCGCGTTTTGATTTGTTGGACCGCCTGGAATTGTCAGGTAAAAAGCATGCGCAGTATCTTGAATTATCTTCCGGACAACAAAGACGCCTGGCTTTAGCTCTGGCTGTGGCGCATAATCCGCAGGTGCTTTTTCTGGATGAGCCAACCGCTGGTTTGGATGTCGCTTCGCGCCTGGCACTTCATAACCTGATGCGCGAACTGAAAGCTGCCGGCACCACCATCATCCTCGCCACCCATGATATGGCTGAAGCCGAAGAAATGGCTGACCGTATTGCCATCTTACTGAGCGGCAAGATCGTTGCCACCGGCACACCTCTTGAGATCACTGCCAGCGGAGCGGGATTAAGCAAGATCACCGTACGAACGGACCTTAATTGCCTGGTTAATTCCAATGCTGTTTTTAAGGATATCACTAAGCAAATTTTCAAAGAGGATTATGCAATTTTTTACACAACAAATGTTGGCACTTCAGTTTCCGGCATCCTCTCTTACGTTGAGAAAAAGGGCGATCAATTAATCGATTTGCGCATTGAACGCCCCTCGCTGGAAGATCGTTTTCTGGAGATCACCAATTCAGGAGTTACCAAATGAACGCCTTTATTACCCACTTCTCTTTTGAATTCCGTACTGGAATCCGCAACCGCAGTTTGCTTTTTATGACTTATTTATTTCCGTTGACAGTCTATTTTCTTATGGGTGCATTAATGACTGCCGTCAACCCCACTTTCAAGGAAACCATGATTCCGGCCATGATCATTTTTGCCTTCCTGGCCAGCTTGCTTTTAAGTTTGCCTGGTCCTTTGGTGGAAGCACGCAGGGCTGGTATTTTCCGCAGTTTTTGGATTAATGGTGTCCCGGCGTCATCTATTCTGACCATACCTCTGCTTTCTACTTTCTTTCATCAGGTAGTGGTCGGGGCATTCATCACCATCTCAGCGCCATTGTTCTTTCATGCGCCCCTGCCTGTTAACTGGCTTTACTTTATTTTTATTTTTATCGTGACGGTCTTTGCCTGTGGAAGCCTGGGTTTGTTGATCGGTGTGATCAGCTTCAGCTCTCAAATGACCATGTTATTGGGTCAACTGATTTTTCTGCCCTCAATGTTGTTGGGCGGCT
>Ga0209777_10002263_pt1 | contig 25778 bp, 16 predicted proteins | sample FrelakmetHBP12HB_FD_187147 | JGI IMG/M metagenome (GOLD analysis project Ga0209777, IMG submission 187147) | Freshwater lake sediment microbial communities from the University of Notre Dame, USA, for methane emissions studies -HBP12 HB (SPAdes)... | ecosystem: Environmental > Aquatic >... | reverse complement strand
AGGCGCGGGGCACATCACCTCGGCCGACGCCGCGCGGGTCGCCTCCACGGGCGGCGCGTCACGCCTCCTGCTCACTCACATTCTCTCGGGCCGCTCCCGCACGGAAGCCCTCGCCCTGGCCGGCGCCTCGTTCCCCGGCCCGGTTCAGCTCGTCACCGAGGGCGATCGCTTCGAGATCTGAGGGGCCGTGTCGCGGCGCCGCCTGATTGCCATTCGCAACTAGTAGTTGCGCGGCGGGATGACCAAGCCGCGTCGGGCCCTCCGCCGCGCCCGATCTCTTGCGGATCGCAAGCTGTAGTTGCCTTCCTTGAGGGGCCGCGCCTCTGGGATTCGGAGCGTGACTCTCGGGACCTCATTGGAGCCGACCAGCGGCGCTTCTCGCGCCCCATTCCTCGCTTCGCGCAACTGGTAGTTGCGATCCGCAGGGCCCCGCGCCGCCCGGATCTCCAGGCAGCCGGCCTGCCGCCGCTGGGCAGATCGCGGGCCGGTTCCCGCGCTCAGGACTGGTTTCCGCCATTGCCCCGACCGACCCGTACCACAGCGAAGCCGATCTCCGCCAGGAACTCCGGGATGCCCCGCACCGAAGCCCGGTCGATCTCCTTGATGTCTTCCGGCAGATCCTCGTAGTCCACCAGGTAGGGGCTTTCCTTTCGCTCGTCGTTCCGAAGCCCCGCATACCGCCAGCCCGCGGCTTTGCGCTCGTCTCGCCAAAGCTCGTGCTCTATGCGCGCGAGCAGTTCGATCTCGTCGGCGGTGAATACCGGCGGCTCGGCATCCCAGTCGGTCATGGGCACGATGTCGCAGCCGATCGCCTCGAGTTTGCGGCAGATGTCGGCCGCCTGAGCGCGGTTCGACTCCTTGAGCGACTCCGGCAGCTTCTCCCAGTCGACCATGGAGGGGATCGTCTCCACCGTCCGTCCATCCCGGCGTCGGTTCAAGACGTAGTTCGCGTGGAGGGCGCGTGCCAGGATTTCGTTCTGTCCTGCCAGCAGCACATTCGGACGGCAGACGAGGTTCAGGAGCCCGAACACGCGAAGGTTGCCGTAGCCCTCGCCGCGGCCTTCGCCGTCCAGAAGCGCGGCCACGCCTCCCTCCTGCGTCGTGCGCACCACGATCGGAACGTTGCGGTCCCCAAGGCGGTGGTGCAGGTGCAGGGCCGCGCTGAGCCCGACGGCATCTTCGCCCACGCACACGTACACGGCAGTGATGTCCGACTTGCCTCGATGGCCGAGGAGGAAGCCGGCGCGCTCGAATTCGGCCGAGTCGAGATCCATGCGACAGGCCCTCAACTCGCACACGCCCGCCAACCGCGGCAGACGTTCGTTCAGCACCGCGACACGCGCGTCGGCCTGGCGGTCGACGGCGGTGACCTTCAGCTTCTTGCCGCGCGTGCCCGGAATTGCCCTCCAGCGGCGAGCGGCATGCACGATGAGCCTGGTGCCCATCTCGCCAAGACCGACGACAACGATGTGCGGCGGACCCAGAGGGGTGGTGCCCTGATCATCGAAGGCTGGATGGTCGGCAAGCAGCGCCGGTGCGCCCAGTTCCGCCACGTTGAAGTACTCGATGCGGAGTCCGACTCCGCTACGGGCCAGTCCGACCTGACGGAGCACGTCGCTGAGCTTGTCGTCCAGGATGTGCACGAAGCACGTGAGCGGCGACCCACCCCGGCCCTCGACGAGCCTCGCGGCGACGATGGCAATGTCCGAGTTCCTGCCGTCGTCCCCCGCCACTGCGAACAGGTACCGGGCCCGGTCCGCTCCGGCCCGGCGCAGCATTGCGGGATCCGTGCCGTCGCCCACCAGGACCACGACGCCCTCCTCGCGGCACTTGGTGATAGCACCGCTCTGAGGGTCCGACTCGATGCCCACGACGTCGTACCCGGCCTCGCGCAAGTTCCGGGTGAGCAGCGAGCCGAGGCGGCCGAGCCCGCACACGACCACGTGGTTCGAGTAGAACCGAACACGGAGGCCCGAGAGTTGCTCGCCGAGGAGATCGGCGATGGCGCTCAGCGTCGCGCCGGCCGCCACCGCTGGAGCCAGGAAGCGCGCGACCTCGAGTTGCCACGGAACCGGCTGCGGCACGGCGCCCGAGTGAATGATGAAGAGCTGGAGCGACCGATAGAGACTGTCAAGGAAGCTGCCCGGCTGACCGAGCGCCCGCCCATTGAGATCGAACCCGATCCACCCCAGCGCAAGGGCGGCGAGGAACAGCCCGGCGATCACAATCCAGCGAGCCGCCTCCCACGCCCGGCGGCCGCGTCCACGCCAGAGCGCCCAGGAGCGCCGTCCTGGAAGCCTGGTCGGTCGCGACGTGCTCTGTACGGTCAAGGCCAGCCTCCTCGCCTCTGACTTTGACCAGACTAGCCGAGTGGGCGGGCCGCTTTTCGGCCGGCAGGAGTTGCGCTGGCTAGATGTTCTCGAACGTGACATGACCTTGCTCCGCGCCCAGCGACGTCGGCTCCATCGTGCCCGGTTTGCGGTTGCCGGCGTGGACCCAGGCCAGGGGCAAGCGACGGGTACGGGCCCGCGCGACGACCTCCGCGGTTCCGCCCTGGCCTTGGGCGCCCTGGCCGTCCCAGACGGCGACGAGCACGTCCACCTCGTCGAGCATCCGATCGTTGGCTGCGGCGTAGGCTTCGTCTCGGGTCGTCCGCGCGGGCAGCGCGACCATTAGGTCGGCGCGGGCCAGGAGCGCCAGGAAGGCGTCCCGCGACTCCCCCGTCGCGAAGTCGGCGAGGTAATCGGACCGCGGCATTGGCAACACCACTCGCAGCCGCGTGCCCGGCCGCCGCAGGACCGCCTCCGTGACGAGCCGGTCCGCGCCCTCGGCCAGGGCCGAGACCACGACCAGCGCGCGCCCGGGGAACGCGGACTCGATCCAGTCCAGGGCCGCCTCCACTCCGGCCACTACCCGCGGCACCTCGGCGAGCACCCGGTGCCCCGTGACCCCGATCCACAGCTCCCCAGGCGCCCCGGCTCCGGATCCAGCCCCAGGCCCGCCCGATGTCACTCCGGCTTCTCGTCACGATGGGCCAGCGTCATGCCTGCGGCGGCGACGATGTCGGGGATCTCGCGGACCATCAGCCGGTCCTTGTCCCGCTCGGATTCGGAAAGCTGCTCCCAAGGCAGCATGGACGGATGCAACTTCCGCGCATCGTCGCGTGGGTCGCCATATCTCCAGCCGGTCTTGAGCTTGCGGGCGAGCCAGCGCTCGTGCTCGCGCTTCGCGAGTACCTCCACGCGTGGGTCTTTCGGATCAACGGTGAGGACCGGTGCCCCGGCCGGCGCATCTTGTCGCAGGACCAAGCCGAGCCCCTCGAGTTTGCCCGGCAGGTCGCGGGCAACTCCGCGGTTCTGCTCCTTCAGGTTGTCCGAGAGCTGGTCGAAGTCGACGAGCGCCGTGAGCGTCTCGCGAGTGGCCGTATGACCGGCGTACCTGGCCAAGACCGCATGGCTCGTCAGGTACTCGGGCGTGCCGTTCCAGGCGTAGCCCAGGCCCAGCATCTCGTCGCAGTACTCGATATGGACCGCCTCGGCGAGCCGCTCCAGCAGCTCGCCTTCCGGGATGTAGCGCTCGACGATCTCGAGGAACTCCTTCGCGTCGACGTGGGCATTGAGCTGGTCCGCGGCCGGCAGCGCCGAGCGCTCATAGCGGCTCCTGCCGTGGAGCGTGCTCGTGGCCACGATCGTCTCAAGGGATCGCGCGCCGTGACGGTACGAGCCGACTTCCAGGAAGGCCCGCAGGACGCCGGGGTCGATCGTGAGCCGGGCTGTCTTGCCGTTGCGCTCGAAGAGCCCGGGCCGGTCGCGCAGGAGCATGGAGCGCAGCAGGATGGCTCGCCGGATGCGGTAGTACGGGTCGGCGTCGGCATCGCCGCCGCGAGGGTCCGGACCGACGATGTCGACGTGGCCCTTCAGCCGGCTCGCGAAGTCGGGCCCCTTGGCCAGGCGGAAGGCATCGCTTCGATTGCCGGCGAAGTCGGCGAGCCGGACGCTCGTGCCGCCGGCGAACACGAAGATGGCCTTGCCGATCGGATGGAGGATCTGGCCCTGCTGGAAGGCGCCGTCCTGCATCGGCGCAAGGAAATGACGCAGCCAGCCGAACGACTGGTCGCCCAGGCTCGAGTCGAACTCGTCCCAGAGGACGAACGGCAGCTTGCCTTTCAGCCCGACGTCGCGGACCTGGTGGAACGCGTCGGCCAGCTCCGATGGGTCGCGCATCTGCGAGAGGTTGAAGGTGAGGTCCTCGATCTTGTCCGCGTCGAGGGCCGACTTTACGACCGCCTTGACGCCGAACGATTTGCCGGCGCCGGGGGGCCCGAAGACGGCGATGTTCAGGGGCCGCGGGGCGGGCTCGGAGTCGTACTCGCGCATCAGCGTCCGGATGCTGCGGAAGCCTTCGATCTCGCCGCGGTCGACGGTCACGAACTTGCCGAAGCTGCCGATCGGGACGCCCTTCAGCGCCACCTCGACACCTTCGCGGGCGACCGCCTCGGCTACCGGCTCGAGGCCCTCGGGATAGCGGCCCTCCAGGATGGACCACGAGTCCGGGGCCGACGGGTCGATCGGGGCGACGGCGAAGTCGCGCGGCTCCTTGGCCAGCTCCCTTGCGATGTCGCAAGCCGGGAAGGCCAGGCCGGCCCGGCCGGGCTCGCAATCCGCGGCGCCGTAGCCCCGGAGGTGGAGGGCCCGCGCCGCGGCGAGTCCGCTCCTGATGCCGCGCTGGACGTCGGGCTCATCCGGGGCCAGGAGCAGTTCGCGCGCAATCCCCGCCGTCAGGCAAGAAGCGTAGCCGATCATCGCGCCGGGATACTGCTCGGCCCAGCTGTTCTCGATCGCCTCGGGGTCGAAGAAGACGTTGCACTCGGGCTCGTCCAGCCGGTCGAGCTGCCCTTCGAGCGGTCCCTTCCGCGAGAGCAGGACCGCGCCGCCGGTGCCCAGGGTGACCACGACGTGGGCGCAGTAGGTCAGGCCGTTGACGGCGGGATGGCGCACCAGCTCACGGGCGAGGTCGGTCGCGATCCGCTCCCACGAGAGCTCGCGGCTGATCTTCACGTCGCTGAGTCGCAGGTCGTTGAGCGTCATCACGACGACCAGACGCCCGGCGTGCCTGCTAAGGAGCCGCCGCCAGAGCTCGCCCGAGGCGACCGGGCATGCCATCTTGAGAAGGACCCATGGGCTGGGCTCCGGGCGCGCGGTCGCCGGCGCGGCGGCTTCGTCGGCCAGACCCAGCACCGCCGGCCAGCGCTCGGGGGCGCCGCGGAAACCCAGGTCGGCGTCGTCGAGGATCACGAGGTCGGCGGCGGCATGCTCGGTGTCGTTGACCGTCGCTCCGCCCGCGGTCGCGTCGGGGGTTCGCGCGCGATCCAGCCCGAGGAATTCCTCGACACGCCAGATGCTGTTCTCCCGCTCGCCCTTCTTGCGCGGGAACCTGGACCAGATGGCGTAGGAGTGGTTGAAACGGGAATCGGCCGGCGCCATCGGGACGCTCGGGGCCTCGGGCTCCGTCACGGCCACTTCGATCCCCTCGGCGGTGAGCGTCGCTGCTACCTCGGTCATCAGGCCGGCCACGAGCGCGGCTCCGCCCGTCTGGCCGTACATCTCCGTCCGGTCGGCGGCGTTCCAGGCGATCCCGGAATCGACCAGCTTGCGCGTGCGCGCGAGGTTCCAATCCATTGTGACGTCGCCCGCGACGACCACGCGGCGAGCAGCCGCCTTGATCCCGGTCTCCGACCCGGCGACGCCGCCCTGCTTCGCCTCAACCATGGCTCGCCTCCCTCTCCGGCCGAAGGAACCGGACGTCACGGCCCACCGCCGCCGCATCCCGACGGCCCGAACAGCCTAGCGCACGTCGGCCCCGGAATCCGAGCGATACGGCAGACTTCGCGCCGGGCCGAGCTATGGCGCGAACAACTCGGCCGAGCCGATCACCACGCCCTTGCTGGATCCGCCGGCAATCAGCACTCGGCCGTCGGAGAGCAGGGTCGCCGTGTGGCCCTGGCGACCGGCGGCCATCGATCCGGTCGGGCTGAATGTACCGGTCTTCGGGTCGTACAGCTGGGCCGCGGCCACCGGCACCGCCATAGAGTTCTGCAGGCCTCCGGCGATCAGGACGCGACCGTCGGACAGCAACGTGGCCGTCTGGTATTCCCAGGCGTCCGTCATCGAGCCCGTCGGGCTGAACTGTCCGGTTTTCGGGTCGTACAGCAAGGCGGATGCCAGCGGCCCATTCTCAGCATCCCCGCCCCCGGCGATGAGAACGCGGCCGTCGGAAAGCAGTGTGGCGGTGTAGGACCCCCGAGCGTTAGGCATCGACCCCGTCGGGTTGAACTTGCCGGTCTTCGGGTCGTACAGCTCCGCGCTTGCGAGACCCTTGGTGCGGCTGGCACCTCCGAGAATCAGGACTCGGCCGTCAAGAAGCAGTGTGGCGGTGTGGTCATAGCGGGAGGTTGTCATTGAGCCGGTCGGACTGAACGTGCCGGTCTTCGGGTCAAAGAGCTCCGCCGAGGCGCTCGGCCCACTACTAGCCTCGCCCCCCGCGATCAGGACGCTGCCGTCGGAAAGCAACGTGGCCGAGTGGCCCCAGCGAGTGGTGGCCATCGAGCCAGTCGGGCTGAACGTGCCGGTCTTCGGGTCGTACAACTCAGCCGAGGCACCCGCCTTCAGGTCATCTCCCCCGGTGATGAGCACTCGTCCGTCGGAAAGCAGGGTGGCCGTGTGGTGGAAGCGTGGTGTAGCCATCGAGCCTGTCGGACTGAACGTGCCGGTCTTCGGGTCGTACAACTCGGCGGAGGCGAGGTCGCCCAGCGCGCTGACCCGGCCTCCGGCGATGAGGACGCGACCGTCGAGGAGCAACGTGGCCGTGTGGTTGGCGCGAGCCGTGACGAGCGAGCCGGTCGGGCCGAACGGCGAGGCCGCCGGCGAAGCCGTGGGAGCCGGCGCCGGCTGGGTGGGCCCGGCGGGGAAGCCGCAGGTGCTGTGGTACGTCGCGGTCCCCATGAACTTGGTCCACTCGGTCGCGGTGAAGTCGCGGTGAGCCATCAGGCAGACACGCGCCTTCCAGGCCGCAGGGCCGACATCCCAGAAGAGACCGGAAGTGGAGACCAGGGTTGCACCGGCCGCGCTGAACGCGATCGTCGACGTGTCCATCTTCGAGTCGTCAGTGAACGCCTGCCCAAGCTGCTGCATCTGAGTCAGATCCCACAGAGTGACTCGGTTTGAATCCGGGCTGCCCGGGCGCTCGTAGGCGGCGAGCATGGTGCCGTCGTGGGAATAGGCCATCGAGATCACGTTGACTGCCGGTATAAGGGTTTCCGAGAGCTGCTCCTTGACCACGTCCCAGAACCTGATCCCCTCGCTTGTGCCTATTGCCATCTGCGATTCATCCGGGCTGAACACCAGGCTCCCGACGTTCACGCCGATCGTCTTGGACAGATCCGCGTTCAGGACGATCGGCTGGCCGGACGTCTTCCAGGTGGCGGTGTTCCAGATGCGGATCTCCGTCGTCTGGCACTCCAGGTCCTGGAAGTTGAGGTGCTTGACGCAACTGGCCACGGCCACGCTCTTGCCGTCCGGGCTGAACCCCATTGCCTCAAGGAAAGACCCCGTGGGCAGGCCGGGCAGGGAATCGGTAGCCTTCTGGCCGCCGACGAGGTCCCAGCGCTCGACCACGTCGCCGGTGCCCAGCAGCAGCGTCCCTCCGTCCGGGGCGAGCCGGAGGGAGTACGAATAGGTCTCGTTCGAGGCCAGCGAGGGCCGGGCTCGCGTGCCGGTGTCTACGTCCCACAGATCGATCTGAGTTGTGAGGCAACTCATGATCAGGACGGCGTCCCATTTGGAGCAGGTGATGGTCGCAAGGCGGTCGCCTGCCGTGCTGAAGGCCGCCATCTCGACATCCGAAGTGAGACCCAGCAGGGGCTTGCCCCACGGCTTTCCGGTGGCCACGTCGACTATGTCGACCCTCCCGTCGACGCATCGGTCGTTCAAATCGTTGACCTTCTCCTCGCGGACACAACTTGCCCTCGCCAGGCGAGCCCCATTCGGGCTCAGCGTCTTCAACCCCAGCGAGGTCGTGGTCGGGGCGAACGCCCGGCCGGGAGACGGCTCGGGCCCAATATCCCAGATCCGGACTATCCCTTGCTCGCAGGACCAGCCCGAATGGTCGGGCTGATAGCAGCCGGAGACGGCGACTGTGTTGCTCAGCGGGTCCATCGCCCCAACCTTGATCCCGGCGGGGAGTTGGCCGATCTCGCGGGCGTCGTGGGCATCCAGCAACGCGCCCGATGTCAGACTGGACAGACCCCAACTCGTAACCACGAGCATCGCGCCGTCGTGCCCGAACTCGAGGCTGGGCACGATGCCCGACGGACCCTTCCAGCCGGCGGTCTTCGTCCAAGTGCCGGCGTCCAGGAGTGTCACCGAGCCCGAGTAGTCGCCCACGGCAAAGGTCTTGCCATCGGGGCTGAAGGCGATGCTCGCCACGGGGGAGTCGCTAAGGACCCTCGTCGCCGTCTGGCCGCTGGCCACATCCCAGGTGATGACCTTTCCACGCAGGCAGAGGTTGTTTCCGTACTGATCCTTGCCGGGGGTCGCACAGCCGACGAACGCCACCAACCTGCCGTCCGGGCTGAAGACGACGTTCGTCTGGCCGGAAACGTTCGCCTCTGTGGTCCGGTAGAGGAGTCGCCCGCTTTGAACGTCCCAGACCACTACGTCGCCCTTCCAGCACCAGGCAAAGGAACTCTCGTCACATTCGCCCGCGGCGAGCATGGTGCCCGCTTCGTTCAACGCCACGCTGTAGGGGTACATTGTCAATCCCGCCATGGCCTGCCCCCGTATCTGACGGAGCGCCAGGTCCCACACCACGAACTGGCCTCTCGCGTTTCGGGTGATCAGCCCTTTCCCATCCTGGGTGAACACGAGCGGGCCCCGCTGCCCTGCCAGCGAGGTGCCCGACGGCTTGCCGTCGGCAGTGCCCCACAGGCCCACCTCTGGGTCGAAGCAGTCGTGGCTGATCGGGTCGCTCTCGGCGCAGTAGGAGCCGGCTAGGAGCTTGCCGTCCGGGCTGTATGCGAGGTCGCTCAGCTGATGCTGAGTCCACATCACGGTCTTGAGGCGGGGACGCGTCTGGAGGGCCGACAGCAAGGCGTTTCGCGACGTGTAGGAATCGAGGGTGTTCCACGACTCCGCGGCCAGGAGCATCCCGACATCGAACTGGGAGTTCAAGTAGCTGGTCGACTGCGCCGCCAGCTCGCCGGAGAGGGCGGCCGTCGCCTGGCGCTGGGCTTCGTCGCGTTGCGCCTGGGCCGCGTCCCGCTGGGTTTGGGCTTCCTTCTGCTGGAGCTGAGCCTGGTTTCGCTGGTAGTCGGCCTCGTTGCGCTGGACCCACGCCAGCGATCCCAGCATCGCCGTGATGACCAGGGCGCCGCCGATGACCCACAGCAGCCGGCGCTGGCGGCGGCTGTTCTCGCGCTGCCGGCGAGTCTCCTCGAGACGGCTGGCGGTGATGAACTGGGACTGGAGCAGAGTCGGCTGCGGATCATGACCCCCGGCGCGCGAGAGCCACCCCTCCGCGTCCTCGAGCTCCGTGCCCCGCAGCAGGTAGCTGGCGTCGCGGCCCTTGCTCTCCCACTTGAGCGCATCAACCTGCAGCTGGGTATGGGACTTGACGAAGTCCCAGTCTGTATGAATTGCCTCGCTGAGCCTGGCCATCGCCTGCTCGAACTGGGGCAGCTTGGGCAGCGCCAACAGACGATCTTCGGGCGGTCCCGACTGGACCTGTTCGTTCTCCTTGATCTGGAAGAGATGGTCCTTCTCGAAGATGACCCAGTTGAGCTCGGGCAGCTCCGGGACGAACTTGTGTACGGCCTCTGGCGTCAGCTCATCGACCAGAATCGGGATGATCCGCTTGTGGTTCTGCAGAGCCTGGTTGATCTCGTCGCGGCAGACCGGCGAGCCCATCGAGCTTGCGCTGATGATGAACATAAAGACGTTGCTGCGTTCGATCGCCTGGCAGATCTCGTCCCACCACCGCTCGCCCACAGGGATGCGGTCCCAGTCGATCCAGGTGTCCAAGCCGGAGGCCTGCAGAGAAGACCGAATCAGGCGCGCGAAGGCGATGTCCTTGCGCGAGTAGGAGATGAAGATGTCGGCCGATTGGGGCTGTGCCGCCGCCCGGCCGTCGTCTTGCTGCGACGCGGTCTCGGTGACTGCGCCCAGCTTCCCGTCCCCCATGGCTCGCCTCCCTCTCCAGCCGGAGAGTTGCCGGACGTCACGGCCCATCGTCGCAGCGGATCGACGGCCCGAACAGCCTAGCGCACGTCCGAACCGGAATCAGAACGCCCGCGTCGCCACCCCCGCCGGCCGCTGACACGCAGCCCCGACTCGTTCAAGATTGGAGAGCGTGCCAGAGACCGCTCGGGAACTCGAGCCAACAAGGGAGACAAGCGCCATGGCTGACAGCGCAGTGACCGCGGGACCGCTCAGCGCCGAAGAGCTCAGGCTGATCGACGCCTATTGGCGGGCGGCCAACTACCTGAGCGTCGGCCAGATCTACCTGCTGGACAACCCGCTGCTGCGCCGGCCGCTGGAGGCGGGCGACGTCAAGCCGCGGCTGCTGGGCCACTGGGGCACGACGCCGGGCCTCAACCTGATCTACGCCCACATGAACCGCGAGATCAAGGCCCGCGATCTCAACTGCATCTACATCATCGGCCCCGGGCACGGCGGGCCCGGCCTGGTCGCGAACACGTATCTCGAGGGCAGCTACACCGACTTCTACCCGAGCATCACCAGGGATGAGGACGGCATCCGCAAGCTCTTCCGCCAGTTCTCCTTCCCGGGAGGGATCCCGAGCCACGTCGCGCCGGAGACCCCCGGTTCGATCCACGAGGGCGGCGAGCTCGGCTACTCGCTCTCGCACGCCTTCGGCGCGGCCTTCGACAACCCCGATCTGCTCGTCTGCTGCATCGTCGGCGACGGCGAGGCCGAGACCGGCCCGCTCGCGACCGGCTGGCACTCGAACAAGTTCCTCGACCCGATCGGCGACGGCGCGGTCCTGCCGATCCTGCACCTCAACGGCTACAAGATCGCCAACCCCACGGTCCTCGCCCGCATCCCCGAGGCCGAGCTGCGCGACCTGATGATCGGCTACGGCTACAAGCCCTACTTCGTCACCGGCGACGATCCGGCGGTCGTCCACCAGCAGCTGGCCGCGACGCTCGACACGGTCCTCGACGAGATCCGCAAGATCCAGACAGCCGCCCGCTCGGGCAAGGCGCAACCCGGCGCCGCGGGGGCCAGCTTGCGGCCGCAGTGGCCCATGATCGTCCTTCGAACGCCCAAGGGCTGGACCGGCCCGAAGGTCGTCGACGGCAAGCAGGTCGAGGGCACGTGGCGGTCGCACCAGGTTCCGCTGGCGGACACCCGCACCAACTCGGCCCACCGCGACCAGCTCGAAGCCTGGATGCGCAGCTACAAGCCGGAGGAGCTCTTCGACGAGAAGGGCGCCTTCCGGCCTGAGCTGGCCGCGCTCGCTCCCCACGGCGACCGGCGCATGGGCGCCAACCCGCACGCCAACGGCGGCCTGCTCCTGCGCGAACTGATCATGCCGGACTTCCGCGAATACGCCGTCGACGTGCCCAAGCCGGGTGGTTCGATAAGCGAGGCGACTTTCGTGGCCGGCACGTTCATCCGCGACGTGATGGCGAAGAACGTCGACAACTTCCGGATGTTCGGACCGGACGAAACGGCCTCGAACCGCTTCCAGGCGATCTTCGAGGTGACCGGCAAGGCCTGGGACGCCGAGGTAATCCCCGAAGACGCAAACGACAACGTTCTCTCGGTCGACGGCCGGGTGATGGAGGTCCTCTCCGAACACCAGTGCGAGGGCTGGCTGGAGGGCTACCTCCTGACCGGCCGGCACGGCATGTTCAACTGCTACGAAGCCTTCATCCACATCATCGACTCGATGTTCAACCAGCACGCCAAGTGGCTCAAGGTGACGCGCGACATCCCGTGGCGCCGCCCGATCGCGTCGCTCAACTACGTGCTGTCGAGCCTGGTCTGGCGTCAGGACCACAACGGCTTCACCCACCAGGACCCCGGCTTCATCGACCACGTGGTCAACAAGAAGGCCGAGATCATCCGCGTCTACCTGCCGCCGGACGCGAACACGATGCTGTCCGTGACCGACCACTGCCTGCGCAGCCGCAACTACGTGAACGTGATCGTGGCCGGCAAGCAGCCCGCCCCGAACTGGTTGACCATGGAGCAGGCGATCCTGCACTGCACCCGCGGCATCGGCATCTGGGACTGGGCCAGCAACGACGCCTACGGTGAGCCCGACGTCGTAATGGCCTGCTGCGGCGACATCCCCACGCTGGAGACCCTCGCCGCCGTCGACCTGATGCGCCAGCACCTGCCAGACGTGAAGATCCGGGTCGTCAACGTCGTGGACCTGATGCGCCTGCAGCCGGACTCCGAACACCCCCACGGCATGACCGACAAGGAATTCGACTCGCTCTTCACGGCCGACAAGCCGATCGTCTTCGCATATCACGGCTATCCGTGGCTGATCCACCGCCTCACCTATCGCCGCCACGGCCACGACAACCTTCACGTCCGCGGGTACAAGGAAGAGGGCACGACCACCACCCCGTTCGACATGGTCATGCTCAACGACCTGGACCGCTTCCACCTCGTGATCGACGCCATCGACCGGATCCCCGGCCTCGCCCCGAAGGCCGGCCACGTACGCCAGCTGATGCAGGACAAGCGCACCGAAGCCCGGGCCTACACCCGCGCCGAGGGCGAGGACGCCCCCGAGATCCGCGACTGGGCCTGGCCCTACTGAGTCACTCGGTCACTCGCGAAAGAGGCCGGCCGCTCCGGCGCCCGGCTGGCTACCCCGCCAGGGTTTCGAGCGTCTGACGGCCCACGTCCAGGCCGGCGATCTCGGCCGCGCTCGTGAGCATCCCGAGCGACGCGCCACCGAGCGGACCGAGGCCTCGCTTGCCCATCCCACTCACGTTCGCGAGCGGGATATCGCCGTCGGCGACAAGCCCCTCGACCTCGACGATCGCCGGGGCGCCCGGCAGGAACGGGAACAGGTAGCGCATCCAGCGGCTGCCGGGAGAGACCTTCACGAACCTGCCGGTCACGACGATCCCCTCGTCGGGGTCGCTCGGGCCGGCCAGCTTGACACCCAGCCCCGCCCTCTCCAGCTCCTCCTCGACGGCCGTGTGGAAGGCCCGGGCGATTACCTTCATGTCGATCTTGCGGGGCAGGCGGATGCCGTCGGCCGAGAAGGGATGGAGAGTGCACGGCTTGCCGACGAGATTCAACGTCCTGCCTCCGGCGGTGCTCGCGGCCGGTGCCGCCCGCGTTCGATGCGCAACTCTACCCCGCAAGGTGAGGCCCGGCTCAGCTCGGCGGGCTTCCGTTCCACGTGACCTCCTTCGGCTCGCTACCATGACCGAATGACCAACGACCCAGCGGCCAGCCTGCGATCCCAGGTCCGGGAGGCCATCGAAGCCGCCTGGGGACTTGCCCGGGCGGACCTGGTTCCTGCCGGCGGCGGGGAGCCGGACGCCGCCGTGACCATCGAGCGGCCCGCCGACCCGAGCTTCGGCGACTTCGCCAGCAACATCGCCCTCAAGCTGGCCAAGCCCTACCGCCGCGCGCCGATGGAGATAGCCAAAGCGATCGCCGGGCACGTCGTGACGACGGCGGCGGACCCGGCCTCGCCGATCTCCAGCGTGGAAGTGGCGCCGCCCGGCTTCCTCAATGTCCGCCTCTCCGCCGGCCACCTCGCCGCAATGGCCGCCCGCATCCTGCGCGAACCGGGTACGTGGGGCCGCGTCATGACCGCGCATCCCGAGCATGTCAACGTCGAGTTCGTCTCGGCCAACCCCACCGGGCCGCTCCACATCGGCAACGCCCGAGGCGCCTTCACCGGCGACCTGCTGTGCCGAGTTCTCACGGCCGCCGGGCACAAGGTGGAGCGGGAGTACTACTTCAACGACTTCGGCAGCCAGGTCAAGAACCTCGGCGCCTCGGTCGTGGCCATCCGCGAGAACGGCGAGATCCCCGAGGACGGCTACCGCGGCGACTATGTCTACGACATGGCCCGCGACCTGCCCACCTCGGTTCTCGAAGAAGCGGCCCGTAAGGGCGAGGAGCCCGCCTGGGCCGTGGGCCGGTGGGCATCCGAAAGGGTTCGGGCCGGCATCGAGGCCAGCCTCGAGCACCTCGGCTGCCATTTCGATGTCTGGCGCTCGGAGAGCACCCTCCACAACGACGGCTGGGTCGAGCAGGCGGTCGATCGTCTCCGCGCGGCGGGCGACGTCTACGAGGAGGACGGCGCGGTCGTCTTCCGCTCGACCAAGTACGGCGACGACAAGGACCGGGTCATCCTGCGCTCCACCGGTGACGCCGCGCCCACCTACTTCGCGGCCGACATCGGCTACCTCGTCGAGAAGTTCAGCCGAGGCTACCGGAGGATCGTCTTCATCTGGGGCGAGGACCACCACGGCTACGTGGCTCGCGTCAAGGCCGCGGCCCAGTCGCTCGGCTTCGACCGGGACCAGGTCCAGATGATCCTCACCGCGTGGGTCCGCTTCGTCCGCGACGGCAAGGAAATCGCGATGTCGAAGCGCTCCGGCGAGTTCATCACGCTGGACGAGCTGCTCGGCGAGATCGGCGTAGACGCCGCGCGCTGGTTCTTCGCCTCGCGCGCCGCCAGCAGCGGCATCGACTTCGACATCGAGCTTGCCAAGAAGCAGTCGAGCGAGAACCCGGTCTACTACGTCCAGTACGCCCACGCCCGCATCGCCTCGATCCTCCGCAAGGCCGAGGAGGCGGGCATGGCCGCTCCCAGTGGCGGCGACCCACGATTGCCGGGGTTGCTCGCCGGAGTTCTGCCCGGCGCCCCCGAGGCCCAGCTGGCCCGCCAGATCGTTCGCCTGCCGGAGGTCGTGGAGGACGCGGCCGCGAGCGAGGACACGCACGGCATCACCGCCTACGCAACAGAGCTGGCCACCACTTTCCACGCCTTCTACCGCGATGCCCGCGTCATCGACGAGGCCGAGCCCGATCGCTCGGCTGCGCGGCTGGCCCTGGTCGCCGCCACCAAGACGACCCTCGCCAACGCCCTCGCCCTGCTGGGGATCTCGGCTCCGGAAGCGATGTAGCGGCGCGGCGGCGGCCGCTCAGCCCATCGTGTTGCAGTCGATGAACTCCGGCACGAGGGGCTCGCTCGAGGCGATGGCCACGTTCACGTGGGTAGAGTCGCCGGGGCAGACCCGGAACTGCTCGCCGAGGGCGGTCAGCCGCTGATCGGCCGCGGCGGAGAAGGCCGTGGCGCCTGCGTCGGATCGCCAGGCCGTATGAAGGACCACGGCCCAGGCCCCTTTCGGCCCCTCGTACAGCCCGATGCGGTCGCCGCCCCAGCCGGAAGTTGCCGCTGCCGCGACGGCGGTGGCCGCGGAATCGGGGCTCTCTCCTTCCAGCCAGATGCGCAGCTGCAGCTCTCCCAGCGTGTCCTGCATGGTGAGCTTCCAGCCGCTCCCCAGCGAGGCGGGCACGGCCGGGACGGCCACCGAGACCGGCGCGACACCGGCCGCGTAGAGGTCCGGATGCAGGATCTGCGAGGTCGAGGCCGGCGGGTTGGCGTAGAGCTTGTCCACGGCAGCCCAGCCGCCGCCGGCGTAGATCCGCTGGACGAAGGCCAGGCCGTCGTTGTACGGGAACATCAGCGTCTGGCGCAGGATCGCGGGCGTCTTTGCGAGCTGATCGGCCGCCGGCCCGCTGAGCGAATCCCCGGCGATGGCGAGCATGTCGGCCATCGAGAGGTTCTTCTGCATCCACAGGGTCATCTCCAGGGTCGCGTCGCCCTCGGGCAGGGCCGTTCTGGCGAGGTCTCGGTCGCCCTGGTCGGGCGTGTCGACGGCGAGCTTGTCGAGCCCGAAGTTCTGATCCTGGAGGGCGTGAGTGTACTCGTGCGAGAAGGTCAGCTTCTCGGTCGGACCCACGCCGCCCGACTCCGACAGCACGTACAGGCCCTTGGAGACCGGGTCGTAGAAGCCGAGGACCTGGCCTGCCTCGAGGTCCAGCTCCATCTGCTCCAGCGAGGAGCCGGTCGGCAGAAGCCCGAGATGGATGAAGAGCCGGCTCTCGTCGGCCATGGCCTGGTGGTTCGTCTGCTCGGCGTTGGCCTTGGTGAGCCAGTCGCGGACGCCCTTCGAGTCCAGGAGGACCGGCGTGACGGTCGTCTTCGGCTGCAACTGGCGGATCGCCTCGACCTGGCTTTCGATGGCGGCGTAGACGGCCTGGTCGGCCTGATTGAGCGAGCCGGCCGCCGATGCTCCAGCCGATGGCGAGCCCGGCGATGGGACGGCCGTGGGATTCGCCGTTGGGGCGACCCACGGCGAGGGCGAGGCGACGCCCGAACCGCATGCCGATGCGATGACGGCGAGGCCCAGCACGAGGGCGAGCCGCGATTGGCGGCGGGAGGAGTTCATTGGGGCATTCTGCCAGACGCAGGCGGCAGTCCGGTTGGCGGTCCCGGGAGGCCGCTGCGGGTCGCGAGCCGGGTTCCGGCCGGTCGGGCACCGGTGCGGTCGAGCCGCAGAGGTCGGACATTCGGTGCCTTTCGTCCCCGATCGGATCACTTTGTAACGGTTTCTTAATACACCGGGTGCCCCGCATTCACGTGAAGAGCGTACATTTCGGGGCAGGAACACTGGACGAGCCTCCTGAAAGTTCCATCCTCCCTCCCTCCGACCGGAGGTGCCGATTGGGCAGGCGCCTCCGGTCCTCCCTTTGATGGGCTATCCGCCTGGGCGGGGCCGGTCGGCATCTCGCAGATGAGATTGGGGCGGGCTGGTGAGCGGCCGGGGAGCCACCTGTGCAAGAATCTCTCCATGGAGCTCACCTGGTTCGGGCGGACCTGCGTCCGCATGCGTGGCAAGGACGCGGTCGTCGTGGCCGACGCCTATCAAGCCGTAGTCGGGCCGACGGGTCGCGGCATAACCGGTGACATCGTCACCTTCAGCCATCCCGACGACGCGCCGCTGCCCAAGGCAAAAGGCCGGGCCTCGCGCGACGGATCAACCCTGCTGCCCTCCAGCCTCGAGGACGCCTTCTGCCTGGACGGTCCGGGCGAGTACGAGGTCAAGGACGTCCTGATCACGGGGGTCAAGACCTTCCGCGACGATCATCGCGGCCACGAGCGGGGCCGGAACGTCTCGTTCATCGTCGAGCTGGACGGCGTCCACGTGATCCACCTCGGCGACATCGGCCACCTTCTGACCGAGGACAAGCTCACTGACATCGGCCCGGTAGACGTGGCCTGCATTCCCGTCGGAGGCGTGCTGCCCCCGAACAAGGCCGCGGAGCTTATCGCCCAGCTGGACGCCAAGGTCGTCGTGCCTATGCCGGTATGCGACGACGAGGATGCGACGGAGGCCCTGGCCAAGTTCCTCCACGAGATGGGCGTCTCGACGCCGCCGGCGCCTCAGTCCAAGCTCTCGCTAATGCCCTCGTCGCTCCCGGCCGAGCTCACGACCGTCCTGCTGGAGCAGCGCGGCAAGCTGTAGCTTTACTCGGTACCGTCCGCGTTGGCGGCGAGTGTCTAGACCGGGCTCCAGACCCGAACGGTACGGTCGAAGCTGCCCGAAACGATCCGCCGGCCGTCGGGGGTGACCGCCAGCGCCCGGATGTAGTTCGTGTGACCCTTCAGGGTGGCCTCCAGGCGGCCCGTCGCGAGCTCCCAGACCCGAACCGTGAAGTCCTCGCCGCCGGAGACGACCCGGGTTCCGTCGGGAGTGACCGCGACCGCGTTGACCCACCCGGTATGACCTTCGAGGGCGCGGATCAGGCGGCCGTTGTTGATGTCCCAGATTCGGACGGTGTTGTCGCGGGCGCCGGAGACGATCTGGCTGCCGTCGGGCGTGACCGCCACGGCCTGAACGGCGACCTTGTGATCCTTCAGGGTGATCTCCATCCGGCCGCTGTCCAGGTCCCAGACCCTGACCGTCTTGTCGTGGCCGCCGGAGATGATCTTCCTGTTGTCCGTCGTGACTGCCAGCGATGTCACGGGGCCGACGTGCCCGACGAGAACGCTGCCGCGGCGGCCGCTTTCCAGGTCCCAGACGCGAACCGTCTCGTCGTCGCCGGCCGAGACGACGCGCCTGCCGTCCGGGGTGACCGCAAGGGCGTTCACGTACTCGATGTTGCCCTCGAGCATCTGCTCGAGGACGCCGGTAGCGAGAGACCAGACGAGGACCTTGCGGCTGTGCCCCCCGGAAACGATCCGCGTTCCATCGGGGGTTACAGCAACCGCGGACACCTTGTTGAGGACCTCGACGTGGCCGTCGATGGTCCGTTCCAGGTGGCCTGCCCCGAGGTCCCAGGTCCGAATCGTGAGGTCGTCGCTGCCCGACACGGCCCTCGCGCCGTCCGGTGAGGCAACAGTCGCCCACACCTGGCCGCTGTGGCCGGTGAGCGTACGTTCCAGGCGGAACCCCTTTGCGTCGCTCGCCTGACTCGTCAAGAACCTCACGCCGAACCCTCCAGAATCCTGGGAAGGTGCTGCGGGACCAGAACGTGCTGCGGGACCAGCGGGAAACGTGTGCGCCGTCAAAGTAGCGCCGCACCTGGTCTCGTACCATCCATTCCAGTACCTCTTAGGGCCAGCGGCAATAGCCCGAAGGTAGGTGGTCGGGTCGCACCAACGAAGAGGCCATGCGAGAGGCTGCCGGGCGTCCGGCTCTCGCTCGGCTGCGGCCGTGCCTGGTTCAGTCGCGCCCCGGGACCTGCCGGCCGCGCTTGACCACCGACGCGACCAGGCGACCGCCGAGCCAGTACGGGATCTGGTCGAGCGAGGGCACTGCCCAGACGACCAGGTCGGCCTGCTTGCCGGGCTCGAGGGAACCGATCTCCGGCCCGAGGCCGATCGAGTAGGCGGCGTTGATCGTGACCGCGGCCAGCGCCTCGGCCGGCGTCAGACCCATCTCCAGGCAGGCGATCGACATGACCAGCGGCAGGCTCGTCGTCGGGCTCGTGCCCGGGTTGAGGTCCGTGGCCAGGGCCACCGGGATACCGGCGTCGATGAAGCGCCGCGCCGGCGCAAAGTGATGCTTGCCCAGGAACCAGCTCGTGGCCGGCAGCAGCGTCGCGACCACGGGCCCGCCCGCCTCTGCCGCGCGGGCCATGGCCGCCACTCCCTCGTCCGACGGCGCCGCGAGGTGGTCGGCCGAGAGGCAACCGAGCGCGGCGGCCAGCTCCGCCCCGCCGGACGGGACCAGCTCGTCGGCGTGGACTCGAAGGGCGAGGCCGAGGGCCCGGGCCGCCGCCAGGATCAGGGCCGTCTGATTCGGATCGAAGACGCCCTTCTCGCAGAAGACGTCGCAGAAACGGGCGATCCCCTGGCGGGCGACGGCCGGGAGCTGCTCCCCGATGACGGCCGTCACGTAGTCCTCCGCGGCGTCGGGGCGGCCGCGGAACTCGGGGGCGACGGCGTGGGCACCGAGGAACGTCGGTACGAGCTGGACCGGGCCCTCGCGATCGAGGCGGCCGATGACCTCGAGCTGGCGTAGCTCCGTCCGGGTATCCAGCCCGTAGCCTGACTTGGCCTCGGCCGTGGTCGTGCCGTTGGCGAGCATCTCCTCGAGGCGGGCCCGTGCCCCGGCCAGGAGGTCTTCGTCCGAGGCGGCGCGCGTGGCGGCCACGGTCGAGAGTATCCCGCCGCCCGCGGCCAGGATCTCCAGGTAGCCGGCGCCGCGGGCGCGCATCTGCCACTCCCCCTCGCGCGTCCCGGCGAAGACGAGGTGGGTGTGGGCGTCGATCAGCCCCGGCGTGACCAGCCCCCCGGCGGCATCGAGCCGGGCAAAGGCTTCGAGCGGGTAGCCCTCGGCCTCGATCCGGCGGTGGACCTCCGCGGCCGGTCCGACGGCGATCAGCCGGTCGCCCCAGGCGGCCACGATGGGCTCGCCGGCGATGTTCGCCACTTCGCCCTGGGATGGGCCCCGCCGCAGGCCGCCCGCGAGAGTAACGACGACGGCTGCGCCCTCGATGAGCAAACCGGGGAGGGGCTCCGCACCTTCGGCCGTCATATGCTCTTCGCCGCCTCGAGCCTCAGCTCCAGGGCCTGGAGCGGCGAGAAGTCGCGCAGCTTCAGGAAGGCCGCGGCTCCCGCAAGGCGCTCCTCCTGGGGGAGCCGCGCGGAGACGCCGGCGTGATCGGCGACGTCGAGCATGGCCGCGAGCGGGGCCAGCCCGATCAGCTCGGATTCGGCCAGATGAACGCCGTCCTCGGCCGCTTCGGCTCGGACGCTCTCCCAGACGAGCCAGATCGGCGTCGTGCGGAAGTCGAGCAGGTTCATCGATACCTGGGCCTTGTCCAACTCATCGATCCAGAAGCCGTTGGCCTGGACGCGGGGCAGGCCGCCGCTCGATTCGCGGATCCGGCGCGCGATCCGCTTGGCCAGCTCCAGGTCGTGGCTGTCGAGGTTGATGTTGTAGGCGATCAGGAATGGCCGGGCGCCGACGGCCATCGCCCCCGCGCTGGCGTGGAGGGCGGACGGGCCGAAGTCGGGCTCGCGGCCCGGTTCGGCTATCCCGGTCTTGAGGCCCTCGTACTGGCCCCGGCGGACATCCGCAAGGCGCACCCGCGATGGATTCCTCGCCGCCTCCCCGTAGAGATAGACGGGAATGCCGAAGCGATCGGCCACTCGCGACCCGAAGGCCCCGGCGAGCTCGATGCAATCGTTCATGGTGGCCCCGCCGAGCGGCACGAACGGGACCACGTCGACCGCGCCGATGCGGGGATGCTCGCCAGCGTGGCGCTCCATGTCGATCTCGGCGACCGCAACCGCCACGGTCCGCTCGAGGGCCTCAAGGATCGGGGCCGGCTCGCCGGCGAGGGTGAGGACGCTGCGGTTGTGGCTGGCGTCGCTCGTTCGATCGAGAAGGAACGCGCCCGGCACGCTCTCGACGGCCGCGGCAAGCTTGTCCACGACCTCGATCCGGCGGCCCTCGCTGAAGTTGGGGACCGACTCGACCAGCTTCGCCACGCTACCTCCGCCTTCGCCAGCCCCCGCTTGTCCGAACCGCCGGCCCTATCGTGGCACAGGAATGGCGAGCCGGTCGCCACGCGGCGCTACTGCTGCGGAGGGGGTGCCGTGCGCCGCTTCGCCATCGCGACTTCGAGCCAGTCCCGTCCCTCGAACGCGACCAGCACGCCGCCGATGACCAGGACGATGAAGTAGAGGGTCATCCGGACCGTCGCGAGGGTGTCGAGTCCAGGTGTGTGGCGCATGATGTAGTTCGCCAGGAACGCGAGCAATGCCCATCCGACCACCGGGACGAAGACATACAGGTGGGGTCGCATGAGCAGCAAGGCGACCAGGGCGGCGCAGACGCCGGAGGTCAGCAGGTCGACGACCCAGCCGGCATTGGTGCCGCCGCCCATGGAGGCCATACTTCCGAGGGTGGCCGTGTTCTGCATGGTCGTGAGTGCGTTTTCGGCGTCGACCAGGGCCAGAACGCCGAGCAAGAGAGCCAGCACGTAGCTGGGCCTGTTGAGGTTGCGAGGATTCATTCGCTCTCCCTCGTGGAATGTCCGGCGCACGGCGATGGTTGGCCGGTTGGCGCCGCTCGCCTATTCTCGGCCCGCGGTCAACCCTTCTCGTCGAGCATCGGGATCCGGACGCCGCGTTCGCGAGCCACTTCCACTGCCCGTTCGTAGCCGGCGTCCGCGTGTCGGATGACGCCCATCCCCGGATCGGTCGTGAGGACGCGCTCCAGCTTCTGGGCGGCGAGGTCGGTTCCGTCGGCGACGACGACCATGCCGGCATGCTGCGAGTACCCGATCCCCGTGCCCCCGCCGTGGTGGATGCTGACCCAGCTGGCGCCCGAGGCCGTGTTGACCAGGGCGTTTAGGAGCGGCCAGTCGGCAATTGCGTCGGAGCCGTCGCGCATGGATTCGGTCTCGCGGTTCGGTGATGCGACCGAGCCGGAATCGAGGTGGTCGCGGCCGATCACGATCGGAGCGCTCACCTTGCCCAACCGAACCAGCTCGTTGAAGGCCAGCCCGGCCTTCGACCGCTCGCCGTAGCCGAGCCAGCAGATGCGGGCCGGCAGTCCCTGGAACGGGACGCGCGCCTCGGCCATCTCGATCCATCGCCGAAGGGACTCGTTCTCCGGGAACAGCTCGAGGATGGTGCGGTCCGTGGTCATGATGTCGGCCGGGTCGCCGGATAGCGCCGCCCACCGGAACGGCCCCTTGCCCTCGCAGAAGAGCGGCCGGATGAAGGCGGGCACGAAGCCGGGGAAGTCGAAGGCGTTCGCCACTCCCGCGGTCTGGGCCTGGGCCCGGATGTTGTTGCCGTAGTCGAAGGTCACGGCCCCGGCCGCCTGGAGGGCCAGCATCGCCCGGACATGTTCGGCCATCGAGGCCATGGAGCGGCGGACGTACTCGTCGGGGTCGCGGGCTCGAAGGTCGGCCGCCTCCTCGATGGAGACCCCGACCGGCACGTACCCGCTCAGCGCGTCGTGAGCCGAGGTCTGGTCCGTGACAGCGTCGAAGCTCTCGCCCCGCCGGACCAGCTCGGGCTCGACGTCGGCCGCGTTGCCGACGAGGGCGATCGATTCGGCGCGCCCCTCGGCCGCAGCGGACCGGGCCCAGCCGAGGGCCTCGTCCAGCGAGTACGTCAGCCTGTCCACGTAGCCGATGTCGCGGCGCCGTTTGGCTCGAGCTTCGTCAACCTCGACGACCAGGGCCACGCCCTCGTTCATCGTCACGGCAAGCGGCTGGGCCCCGCCCATCCCGCCCAGGCCGGCGGTCAGGGTCACGCGGCCACACAGCGTCCCGCCGAAGTGCTGGCGGGCAAGCTCGGCGAAGGTCTCGTAGGTGCCCTGCAGGATCCCCTGGGTTCCGATGTAGATCCACGAACCGGCGGTCATCTGGCCGTACATCGTCAGGCCGGCCCGCTCCAGCTCACGAAACTTGTCCCAGTTGGCCCACTTGCCGACTAGGTTCGAGTTGGCGATCAGGACCCGCGGCGCCCACTCATGGGTGCGGAAGACGCCGACCGGCTTGCCGGACTGGACGAGGAGCGTCTCGTCGTTCTCGAGGCGGCGTAGCTCCCGGACGATGGCGTCGAAGGCGTCCCAGCTGCGGGCCGCGCGGCCGGTGCCGCCGTAGACGACGAGATCGTCGGGACGCTCGGCGACTTCCGGATCCAGGTTGTTCATCAGCATCCGCAACGCGGCTTCCTGGGCCCAGCCCTTGCAGGTTCGCTCGGGACCGCGCGGGGCGCGGACGGGGCGCGGTCCGGCGTGCGGCTTTGGGCCGGTTTCGATAGCCATCGGAGGCCTCCGAATGGGGACCCAGGCTCAGCCTGGTTTGGCTCGGGACACGCCGAGCGCTCGGCCTCAGTTTGCGCCCGTTGGCGCGGAACGTCATGTCGATGGCGGCGCGGGCCGCCTGCGCCGCCGACTTAGTTGAGCTGGTTGATCAGCATCCGGCCGAGGTCCTTCGGGCCCAGGTCGAACATCGACAGGATCGTGCCGTTCCCGAGGCTGAGGCTGTACACGATCGGGCCGCCGGAGCAGGTCGAGACGTCGACGACCCAGTCGTTAATCGTCGTCTGATTCGTGCCGGACACGCCGTCGGCCTGGGAGCAGGCCCCGGTGGCGTATTCGCTGACCCACGCCGTGTAGACGTCCGGGGTCTGGGTTTCCGGCCGGAGATGGCCGATGACGAGCTGGAGCGTATTGACGTCGCCGATCAGCCCGACCGCAGCCGCGGCGTAATTGTCGAAGGTCTTCGCGAGGTCGGCGTCGCTCAGCGCCGCCGCCTCGCTGTCGGCGTCCTCGACGAGCGGGTAGGCGCCCACGTTCCGGGGCAGCCGCCCGAGAAGGCTCGGGTCGATGTGGAGGCCGTACTGGCCGGTCGTGCCGCTCGGCCAGGCCGTGGCCCCGATCGGCACCTCGCCGGCGGACGGCGTGGCCGAACCGGGGCTGCACGCGGCGGCGAAGGCCGCGAGGATCACCAGTACGACCGCGAGGGCGGGGCGGGCGGGGCCGGACCCGGTGCGGCCGGATCCGGCGCGGGGCGGGCGCCTCATCTCACAGCTCCCGGCGCAGCACGGGATACCGGTCGTCGTCCACCGCCAGAACGAATCCCGCACGGATCCAGAACCCCGGCCGGGCGGCCGGAGTGGAGTTCTCTCTCGCCGCCGCCTCCGGATAGACCTCGACCGCGGCGAAGCCCCGGCTGCCCAGGTCGTCGCAGACCTCCTCCACCAGCCTCAGGGCGCGGCCGCCACGGCGGGCCTCGGCCGTCGTCGCGATGCAGGTGATGACCGCCGGCAGCGGAGCCGTGGGCAGCTCCGTGTACAGCTCCCGAAGGCGCAGCGCCCGCGGGTATGCCGAGAGCGGCCCGAACTGGCAGTAGCCGGCCGGCTCGCCGTCGAGCAGCAGCACCTTGGCGTAGCTGCCGAAGACGCCGAGGCCGCGGCCGAGGAACTGCAGCTTGCGCGGAGCCTCGGCGGCGATCGTCGGGCGGGCGCGCGGGCCCGGCGCGAACGGGTTGTCGGAGGGCGAACCCGGCAGGCCTTCGAGGAACGGGTTGCGGACCGGCCCGGACGAACTCGGTGCGAACGGGTTGGCCGCTGTCTTTGGAGCCGGCAGGAACGGGTTCGTGTCGGTCTTCGGGGGAGGCGCGAACGGGTTGGACGGCGGCCGGGAGCCGGGCCGCTCGCCGGGAGCGTCCGCCGGACGGTTCGAGGCCGGGAGCCAGCTCGGCCGGCTGGCCTTCGAGCCGCGCTCGGCGTCTTCCCAGTAGTCGCACGTTCGATGGTCGAACGACGGATCCGCGCAGGGCGGGATCAGCTCGAAGCGATCTTCGTCGGTGACATCCACGATCTCGACACGTGCCATTGGGGCCAACTGTACGGCAGGAGGCCATCCGGCGCCGATCCCTCCGCTCGGGTGCGACCCGCGGCTCGAGGCGGCCCGACCCGCGCGCAGGCTCGGCTCGCCGGGCGCGGCGCCCGTCTAGACTCCACGACGCTATGGCCTCTTCTTCCTCGGCAGCTCAGCCGTCCGAGTCGGGTCCGCGCTGGCGGCGCGCCCTGACCCGGGGCGTCACCCGCAACGTTGTCGCCCTGGGTTTCGTGAGCCTCTTCACGGACATCTCGAGCGAGATGCTCGTCTACTTGATACCGCTGTACCTCGCCAACGTCCTCCTGGCGCCGGCCGCGATCATCGGGGCCATCGAGGGTCTGGCCGAGAGCACGGCTTCGATCCTCAAGCTGGTCAGTGGTGCGCTCTCCGACCGGTTGTCGCGGCGTCGGCTCCTCGTCGGGATCGGCTACGGCACCTCCGTCGCGGCCAAAGCCCTCTACCTGGGGGCGGTGGCCTGGCCGGTGGTGCTCCTCGGTCGCGTCGGCGACCGGCTCGGCAAGGGGATCCGGACCTCGCCGCGCGACGCCCTGATCGCCGACTCCACTGCCCCGGAGAACCGGGGAGTGGCCTACGGGCTGCATCGAGCCATGGACACGACCGGCGCCTTCGCCGGCGTCCTCGTCGCCGCCGCGGTCATCTGGATCACGGAAGGCGACGCCGCGCGGCTCACGAGCGACGCCTTCCGAATCCTGGTCCTGCTCGCCCTGGTGCCGGGCCTGCTCGCCATCGCCACGATCGTGGTGGGGGTCCGGGATGTGCCGAAGGCACCCGCCGCGGTTCCGGGCGCAGCCGCCTCGGGAGATCG
>Ga0209777_10002262_pt1 | contig 25778 bp, 20 predicted proteins | sample FrelakmetHBP12HB_FD_187147 | JGI IMG/M metagenome (GOLD analysis project Ga0209777, IMG submission 187147) | Freshwater lake sediment microbial communities from the University of Notre Dame, USA, for methane emissions studies -HBP12 HB (SPAdes)... | ecosystem: Environmental > Aquatic >... | reverse complement strand
TCCTCAGTATCATCGAGTTGGGCAAGTCAATCCTTGAGTTCTTCGTATGCAGTAAGTGCTTCATGGGCACCCGGTGGTTCTCAAGGGTCCTCAGTATCATCGAGTTGGGCAAGTCAATCCTTGAGTGCATCTTGGGCACCTTCCGTTGGGACGTTTACATACGGACGTTCAATAGTTTTATGTTCTGCATATACACCCGTTTTGATCGGTGCCGATGCCGCCGAGATAACAATCCCATTTAATCCATTGGATGGAAGTTCGAGTATATCTTGGAATGTTAAACGATTGTCATTGAGAACCCAAACTGTGGAAACTACCGGTTCATCTATTAATATTGAAAAATCATCTTACAATGGATTATTTATACCAACTCTTGTGGGGACGGTTATTTTACCAACTTCATCTTATGAAGTATATACTAGATCTTTATCTACTGTAACTAGCGGAGATAAATTGAGATTTAATATCACCACATTAGGAACGGCGCAGAATTGGACTATAATAACGGAAATATCAAACGCTTAACTATATATAATCATTATGGCAAATAGCAAATTTACAATTTTTACTTCTTCTGATATTGGAGGTCCAGGACCAATAAATGGTTTGACTGGATCTTTAATATCAATGCTCGATGCATGTCTTGTTACTGGATATGGTGAAAAATATGTAGGATGGACAAAACCGTTAGGAACTATATCAGGAAGTTTATCGGCTTATTTACCAGCTTCGGGGTCAAAAATGACGTTATTTGTAAATGATGCAGGAGGGAATGTTACTGCGGGTGGAAAGGAAGCTTGGACAGTAGGGTGGGAGAGCATGACTGCTTTAACTTCATCTAATACAGCATTTTTTACAGGGTCGGTTGGTTCGGGATATGGACAGTTCCCAACACCATTACAAATTCCATTGAGTTCACCAACTCCTTTAATAACTTCTGCTGGTGGACATCTTATTTGGAGAAAAAGTTCAACGGCAGATACTAATGGTAGATATTGGATAATGTTTGCAGATGCTTATACAGCGCATTTATTTATAAATACTGGAGATACCGCCGGATATTATTATGGATCATCGTTCGGAAATATATATTCTCTTAATGGAAATAATGATGCATACCGATGCTTATTGATTGGTCGGCAAACGGAAAACAATTCTGTCGGAAATACTGCTGCGCTTAATATTTTTACAGATACTATGGATATTGTTTTTGCTGGTGGTGGGGCAATGACGGCGCCTATGGTAAACTCTTTACAAGCACATTCTGGTCATTATATGGCTCGTGGTTGGAGTGGTATGGGAAGTTCTATCAATGTGGGAAAATCGGGAGATACAAGTAAATTATCGTTTACATCTGTAACAATAACTGGTATATATAATTATTGGCTTTATTCTGGACTTTTACAAACACCAAACCCAACAGATAATACATTTTATGTTTCTCCCATTAGTATTATAGAACCATCTACAGCATGTATAAGAGGACGATGGAGGGGCATGTATCATCTTTGTCATCCAGCAGCAAACTTTTCTGATGGTCAAATAATTAATGCAGCGGGCGATTATGCAGGTAAAACATTTCAAATAGTTAAGTTTGCTGGTTTATGGGGTGGATTTTTCGCAGTCGAAATAAGTAACACAGTAGAAACAAATTAAGGAGAAATATATGGCGTATAATAGTCAATTTATAATGTACACTTCGAACGATAATGGGCATCCGGTATTAACAAGTGGAACATCGGGGTCATTATTATCGCTGTTAAACTCCTGTTTGATAACTGGTTATGGGTCTAAGCCAGGAGCGGGATGGACAAAAACTGGTTCATTAGGAGTAAATTCAGGACTTCCAGATAGTGCAAGTTGTGGAATATTATGTATGCCTACTGGATCACAAGCAACATTATTTATTATAGATAATGCTCCTGGCGCAGGAGGGTTGCGAGAAGCAAGAGCTACAGGATTTGATTATGTGAATAGTTTTACGGCATCGTATGTCAATTCAAGTGTAACTGGAAGTAATCAATTCCCAACTCTAACACAATTAGCAGTGGGTAATGGTGCAGTTGTAATAAGAAAAAGTACTGACATTTCTTCTACCGAAAGACAATGGATAATGTTTGCCGATTCAAGTAGCATGTATTTATTTATTAACCCTCTTGATACTGCTGGTGTATATGGTGGAGCATTTGCTTTTGGAGATATTTACTCATTAAGGTCGGGAAGTACTGCGCCTTATAAAGCAATGATTGCGGGAAGAATAGCTGAAGCCGCTGCTAATACTGCTACTAATGATAGATTAGATCAATTAAATGTATTGGGAACCGTTACAACTGGACATTTTTTACAACGTTCCTTTTCAGGAACAGGAATAGGCATAACTATAGGGAAACATGGAGATGGAGTTAAAGGAAGTACTTCCCTTTTAATAGGTGTTACTCAGTATCCAAATGCTGCTGATAATGGATTATATATAAGTCCTGTATGGATACACGATGCGAACTTTACATTACAAGGAACAATGCGAGGATTTTATCATACATTACATGCGGTGGGAAGTTTTAGTGATGGTCAGATGTTCAATGGAGCAGGTGATTATGCGGGAAGAACGTTTTATATGGTTAAACAAAGTTCTAACAGTGGAGTATATTTAATTGAAACTTCGGCTACTGTACAAACAAATTAATACGTTATGGCATATACAAGTCAATTTACAGTTTATAGTTCCGTAGATGCAAGTCATCCAGTGTTAAATGGATTATCTGGGTCATTGTTGGCAGTATTGAATGGATGTCTTGTGACTGGATATGGTTCTAAGCCAGGAGCAGGATGGACAAAAACAGGATCAATTGGTCCTGCCAATGGAATTGCAATATCAGATGCTACAGGTAGTGGTATATTTGTCATGCCAACTGGGTCGGGGGCAACATTTTATGTGATGGATGGTGGATTGGATGTACCTGCGGGCCGAACCGCAAGATTAGTAGGATATGATTATATTACACAAACCGGACCTCAAACGGGAAGTTCTCCAAACAATATAACTGGAAGTAATCAATTTCCAACAAACACACAAATAAGTATTGGCGGTGGCTCTGGATATGTTTCTATAAGAAAAAGTACTAGTAACGATGCTACAGAAAGACAATGGACAATTTTTGCAGATTCTAGTAGTGTATATATGTTTTTTGCTACGGGAGACATTGCTGGTGTATATATAGGACATTTTTTTGGAGATATTTATTCATTAAAGTCGAGCGGTCAAGATGCATATAAAGCGATGGTTATTGCAAATCATGTAAATCAAGCTGGATATGGTACAACCAATGATGATTTCGATGTATTATCTTTAGTAAATGACTCGACCACTGCTCATTTTTTACAACGAAGTTATAGTGGCACCGTAGGCAGTATAACTTGTGGGAAACATGGAGACGGTGCTAAAGGGAGCACTACCGTATTACTCGGAATTACACAATATGTAAATGGACCCGACAGCGGGCTATATTTAAGTCCGATATGGGTGCATGAAAATGCAAGTGCTTGTATAAGAGGACGGATGCGAGGACTTTGGCATGTGTGTCATCCTATAGCAAATTTTTCAGATGGTCAGATTATTAGTTTTACCACCGGAGATTATGCAGGAAGAACATTTCGAATTCTTAAAACAACACCTAATTCAGGAATGATTTGTATGGAAACTTCGGCAACAGTAGAAACAAATTAATGTTATGGCATATACAAGTCAATTTACAATTTATAGTTCTAATGATATTGGGCATCCTGTATTAACAGGAGGAACGTCTGGGTCATTGTTGGCAGTATTGAATGCTTGTCTTATTACTGGGTATGGTTCTAAGCCAGGAGCAGGATGGACAAAAACAGGATCAATTGGTCCTGCGGCTGGTTTAGCAATACCCGATAGTGGTAGTTGTGGTATATTTGTTCAACCAACTGGTTCTCAAGCAACAATGTTTATGTCAGATTGTGGAAGTGGCGGTGGATTACAAAATGCTCGAATGTCGGGATATGATTATATTACACAATTTACTGCATCTAGTTTTAATATAACGGGTAGCAATCCCTTTCCAACAGTAGCTCAAAATCCATTGAATACTGGAGTAAATGCGGTTGGAATAAGAAAAAGTGCTACTATAAATTCTATTGAAAGAGCATGGATAATTTTTGCAGATTCCAGTAGTATGTATGGATTCATAAATTCAGGAGATTCTCCCGGAGTTTATATTGGATTTGCTTTTGGAGATATTTACTCTATAAAATCAGGAAGTGTAGATACATCAAAATGTGTAATCATTGGAAGAAGTTCAGAAGGAAATTCATATGCAGGTGGAAATGATACATTAGATGCATTGACATTAGTAAATGCCGCAACATCCACTCATTATATGCAACGTTCATTTAGTGGCGCCGCAGTCAGTATAACTTGTGGGAAACATGGAGACGCCAATAAAGGAAGTTCAGCATATTTGTTGGGAATTACTCAATTTCCAAACTCAGTTGATAATTCTTTATGGGTAAGCCCAGTATGGGTACATGAGAATACAACATCTACTATAAGGGGTCGTATGAGAGGATTTTATCATATATTACATCCAACAACGAATTTCGTAGATGGTCAAATATTTGTTTGTAATACAGGAACATTTGCAGGAAAAACATTTCAAATCGTAAAAGCTGGAAACGCAAATAATCAGGGAACTGTGTTTTGCATGGAAATAAGTAACACAGTAGAAACTAACTAACAGCAAATGGCTATTACAGGTTCAATAAAATCTGATTTATCCGATGGAATTCCGCTGACTATTAATACAGCAAAGGCGGATACCTCGGGACCATCTTTTATTTATTCTGCATATAATGGAGACAAAGCAAAACCATCAACTTTTATTTTCAATCCCGCATTAAAAGGAGATAAGGCTGGATCAATCCCACTATTTTCTTATGGAAATAAAAGTAAAATGGGGGGTCAAACTGTTATTGGTGCTTTAAAAGGAATAGCATTTTCGGGAGTGCCAACAACTTATTTGGATGATGGAACTTTTGGGCGACATATGCAAGTTGGAGTAACTCAAAGTATGAGTGAAGGAAATCCTTCATCGCCTTGTTTGCAATTAACTTATACTGGGTTTTGGCGATTTAGATGGGTTATTAAACCCGGACCAAGATCTATATATATAAATGCTAAACAACCACACTTTTTATCTGGGTCTTTTCCTTACGTTAATGTATTCTATCCTCCAAGTATAATTGTTAAATCAAATTCAAGTGTAGGATTGAATGCCGATATATCAAGTTCGGCAACAGTTGGCCAAGAATGGGTTCAAATTTCTGTATCCTTTACTGCTACAGGAACGGGAGTTTGTTGGGTGGAACTTTGGAATAATAATACAAATGAATATAATACACCTGCATTTTTTGACCATATAATAACGTTATAATTATGGATGCTAAAGTAAATGAATTGGTTGTATGGCAAAATGAAACACCTGTAGTAAGTGCTAATTCTTCGGGTGAGTTTGATGTTTGGCAGAATGAAACTCCAGTTGAAGATAGAGATGAGGGTGTAACAACAATACCAAGACGAAGAGCGTTTGAATTTTAATTCTCAGTGGCAAGAAATCCCACTTGCTTTAGCGGGTGGGGTCAAAATACACACGACCCTAAAGGGTCGGTGCTTGCCAGAGAAGAACCTCTGACGATTGGTTGGTTGACGACAACCTGTCCGTCCAGTGCAGAGCACGAGATGGAGTGTTCTTTGTCATATCTAAAAGTAATATTGTTCGCAGCGTTAAGGTCTGCGTCCAATACGACTTTATCAAGGGCATAATACCTACAACCTTTTCTTACTCCGTTGTCAAGACCTCTGTGGTCTAACTGCGAAGTATAATGGGGTTTAACGATTACTACTCTCTTACCGAGAGCAGATGCCTTGTAGGTCAATATGTTCCTCAAAAGGAAATATGGCATTTGTGAGTTTCTGTTGTTAAATCTTCGTCCTTTGGATTTGGACTTAATCTTGGTTAAGTCCTCAACCACAATGGTATTTGCCTTTGTGGTGAGAAGATGATTTACAATATTGTGTATGTAGTTCTTTGAGAAATGGTATTCACGTCTGCGGAGATTGGTTCGTTTAACTCTGGCAGAGTGTGATTTATGGGATTGGAGTTTTCGTCTGTTCCAACGTATCTTGCGTTTGGTTCGGTTAAACTCATTGCCTTTGGTAATGATGCCTTCACTGGTAGAAGCAAGTCGTTTAAGACCCAAATCAACTCCAATACATTTTTTGTTGTCATTAAACGAAGCGGTGTCATCAAAAACAACAGAAAGAAATACTTTATCGTCTCTCACGAAAAGAGATGGGTCTTTGAGTTTGTATTTGGAAAATAGTTCATTGACCTTATCATACTTGAGAAGTTTGGTAGTAATACGACCATTACAAGTCGTAAGTTTAATGGCATCGTGGGCATTATTAATCCAAGTATAGATACGAGTGTCCAGTTGGATATTCAATCGGTCTGTCTCAACTGGTTCTGTGATTTTGTGAAAGTTAGACCGAAGAGATTGGTATTTGGCAACTACGTCTTGTTCTGCCTTAATGACGAACTGACTTGGAAGCATTGGAAGTTGGTCTCTAACCATCTTATAGCATCGTTGGTGGAGAGGCATAAGACCATTACAGGACTTCATACCGAAACGGATTTTAGATATGATATTGAAAGCATTTCTCTTTAGTTCAAGCGACTTTATGATAGATTGCTTATCTTCATCATTATCAAAAATCAGTTGAATGTTGTATGTTTTCATTATTACTGGATATACATATTGTGAAGAAACACGAAACAACAAAGAAAGTGAGATATTTCGTTGCTCCTCCCCTACCCTAAAGGGATAGGGGTTTCCGCAACGAGAAAAAATATGAATTGACATAATTTAGATATATCGATAACAAGATGTGATGGAATATATATAACATATATATGATAAGATTATATAGATTTATATATTTATGATTATATGAACAATCTTAACACAGTAGTATTTAATCCGACTAAATTTATTTTTCCAAGTCCTGTAACTGCTTCTTGGGCGATAAGTGCATCTTGGGCTCCATCAACACCAAGTAGTGCAGCAGTGAGTGCTTCGTGGGCATCTCAATCACTAAGTTCTTCATATGCATTAACCACAAGCACATTATCTAACTTTTCAGGTAGTAATACGTGTCTATATTTACAATCTACTGATACAAATGTTTATCCTGTAACGTTAGTAAACGATAGTGGCATTGTAACGTTAGCAATAGACCAAACGCCTGCTTATGGTCTTAACACATTTATTAACATCGGCACAGTTTACACCAATACGCCATCTGCTTCATATGTATCTTTGACCGATGAAAACGGACAACAATGGAGACTCTCCATTAACTCAAGTGGAATGATTACCGCAACGGCTTTATAACTATTATGAAAAGACTATTTAATATTGTAATACTAATGACAATGATGACAATATCATTGTTTGCAAATGTAACTCCAGGTACAAGTGTTACGCCCGCAGGCACTAACATTAACCAGACATTCTTTGGGACAAACGCCTTTGATAAGCCGTTAATAGCCAAAGCTGATGTGTGGGATTCTTCCAACGTGAAATTTTGGGGGGCGAAAGGCGATAATGCTACTGATGATACAGCGGCAATTCAGTCGGCAATCAGCCACAATCCGACACATGTCTATTTCCCGCCAGGGAACTATAGAATATACAAAACTTTGTATTTGCCTTACGCTAGATATGCATTGGAGGGTGCTGTTCCTGTGATAGACTATGGAGGGGAAACCTATTCGGAAACAATTCTCCGATTTCCAACGAATTTGGGTACAGCGATAGACTGTTCGACGAATTTTCTGCCAACGATTCGCAATCTCTACTTGAGCGGTGAATCGGTTTGTACAAACGGGATTACGTTCGGGGGAATGTGCAACATCGATTCGGTGACATGTTCCGATTTCCTAGGAGCAGGCTTTAACGCCAATGCAACAGTCAATTCCAGCGTGTTGTCGAAATGCTCTGGTGCGAGAAACGGCATTGGTCTTAGAATGTCTGGAAATTCGACTGTGTTGAGAGTACACGATTCAACATTTAGATTAAACCGCATCGGTATTGAATTGGACAATGGCATGCCGAACGTCGAGGATTGTGTCATCGAAAGCAACACTAGCTATGGAGTTGCTATCATCGCCAGCAATAATATTCCATTTCAACCGATGCTTGCAACCTTCAGCCGAATTTGGTTTGAGGGTACACCTACGAACATTGTTGCTCCACAAGTTTCGGGAGGCGGATTCTCTTCAGCAATCACTTTTCGAGAATGCTTGATAGGCGGACGGATAGACCTTAACAACGTATCAGACTGGACATTCGATAGTTGCTGGATAGGGGTGGAGGCTAGCGGATTGAACACCGCTACCAACACGACTTTCAAGGACTGTAAATATACAGCCATAGGTTCGTTACTTGACAACTTTTCAATGGGCGGCGGTTATGGAACCCTGCTTGATGGTACCAGTAATGGAAAAAGGGTTATTTCACAGGACATGTTAGTAAGTGGAATATCAATAGGAGTTGGCCCTGGAAGTAGCGATGGAAACACCGTTGTTGGCGGTGGATTAGCATTGTCAAACAACGTGAATGGGCACTATAACACTGCATTGGGATACGGCGTTCTATCATCTAACTTGACAGGGAATTTCAATACCGGCGCAGGGGCCGATTCGCTCAATTATAACACGAACGGGATTTTCAATACTGCCAATGGTACATTGTCGTTGGTGTTGAATGCCGACGGGTCATACAACACTGCAATGGGTGGCAATGTATTATTCGATAATAAATCGGGAAGCAATAACAGCGCATTTGGATACAACACGGGGAGGGGAATTGTTAGCGGTTCATATAATACAATTATTGGAGCCAATGTCTCAGGACTTGATGCTGCGTTGTCGGGCAACATCATTATTGCAGATGGCCAAGGAAACCAGCGAATCAATGTCAACGAAAACGGAAACGTTAATATCGGCACAGGAACGAACTCAATAACATGGTCTGGCTATGGGGACAATAGTTACGGTGCGTTGACTATCGGCAACAGACAAAACAGCGGGTCGTTATGGGTAAACGTTCCTGTTGACCCAGGCGAACAACAATACTCAGGAGGGTTTGGGGTGGATGGGACAGTAGGGGGAACATTGAATCTCGTTTCCACCGTGAATCTTGGCGCTTACGGCTTGAAATTCAGCGGGTACAGTTCTGCGCTTTCGTTCCTGACTACGGAAGGAACAAGTGTGGTTGAGCGGATGCGGATCAATAATGATGGTAATGTTGGAATCAATACTGGTACTAATTTAGTAACGTGGTCGAATGACTCAGATAGTAGTTTCGGTGCGTTGACCGTTGGCAAAAAATCGACTGGCGGTTCTCTGTGGGTGAACACTCCGACAGACCCAGGAAGCCCCGCATTTTCGGGAGGGTTCGGTGTGGACGGTACTGTTGGGGGCGCTTTGAATATTATTTCTACAATTCATTTGGGTGCATATGGTCTTAAATTCTCTGGATATAGCTCTGCGCTTTCGTTCCTGACTACGGAAGGAACAAGTGTGGTTGAGCGGATGCGGATCAATAATGATGGTAATGTTGGTATTGGAACAAACGCTCCTGGCTATAAGCTTGATGTAATGGGAGATGCTCACGCACAGCATTATTATGGAAATGGTGGAATATTTATACAAAACGCAAGTGCCCCTACGGCTGCTATCATAGGCGGCACAGTTGGTTCAGTAACCAATTATATGATTATTAATCTCAAAGGTGCATTAATGAAATATTGGTCGGATGGGTCTTCATTATATAGCCAAGAAATAGGGACTCATTAACAATAATAGAACATATTATGAAAACATATATTGCACAATATAATCCTTTAAGTAGAGTCATTTTGCCAGATGGCTTGTTGATTAGTAGTGCCTCATTGGCATTGCAAGCAGTGTCATCAAGTTATGTCCCTAACTTATATCCACAACAATACCAATTATCTTGTTCATGGGCATCTAGTAGCATATCAAGTTCATATGCTAATAATGCAGTCTCCGCATCCTGGGCTCCGTCAACACCAAGTAGTGCAACAGTGAGTGCTTCGTGGGCCAGTCAGTCATTATCCGCATCTTGGGCTCCGTCAACACCAAGTAGTGCAGCAGTGAGTGCTTCGTGGGCATCTAGTTCAATTAGTTCATCATATCCGTGGTCAGTAATTAATGGAAATGCCGTATATAATGGCAATGCTTCTTGTAGTATTATTATTGCAAATGCTGGTGCTAAAATCGGAGGACTGGGAGTAGGAGTTCCAGATACATCAATAGTACAAATTGGTTATAATATCAATAGAAATAATGATAGTTACCAAGCTGTTCAAATGGGGGATTATGCTGGGTATTATTCTACTAGTTCAAATTCAGTGGTTCAAATCGGCAACCAAGCTGGGTATCAATCAACAAATGCAAATAATGCAGTTCAAATAGGATATCAGGCAGGATATAATTCATATGCGGCAGACAGTGCAATTCAAATAGGTGTTTCATCCGGATATCGTTCAATGTTAGCTGTTAGTGCAGTTCAAATTGGACCATATGTGGGATATTATTCTACAACTGCATCCAATGCAGTTCAAATTGGTTATCAGGTAGGATATAATTCAACGACTGCTGATAATACTGTTCAAATTGGTTATCAGGTAGGATATAATTCAACGACTGCATCCAATGCAGTTCAAATTGGTTATAATGCTGGTGGAAATTCAATAAATGCGACCAACGCAATTCAGATTGGTAATGGTGCCGGACAAAATTCAACTAATGCTAGTGATGCAATTCAAATTGGTATTGCTGCCGGACAAAATTCAACTACTGCCTCTAGTGCAATTCAAATTGGTGCAGGTGTTGGAACTTTTGCTACTAATGTAGATAATACGGTTCAAATTGGTAGTGGCGCTGGAACATATTCAACTAATGCTCAGAACGCAGTTCAAATTGGAAATAGTACTGGACAATATTCAACTAATGCTACTAATGCAGTTCAAATTGGTCCCAATGCTGGGGCTAACGCTACTAACGTAAATAATACGGTTCAAATTGGTTATAATGTTGGATATTATTCTATAACTGCATCCAATGCAGTTCAAATTGGTTATAATGCTGGACAAAGGTCAACCAATGCTACTAATGCAGTTCAAATTGGAAACAGTGCTGGATATAATGCAAAAACAGGAAGTAATACTATATTTATTGGTACTAATGCTGATGCGTTGAATTCCGCTCTTAACGTAACAAAATCAATTGCTATAGGATACAATGCTAAAGTATCTGCGTCAAATACTTGTGTAATAGGTGGTACTGGTGTTGATGCAGTTAAAGTATCTATTGGTAATAATAGTGCTATAAATACATTAGATGTAACAGGTAATATAAGTTGTTCAGTAATTACAGCGTCTCTATTTAATGGCACTGCTTCTTGGGCAATAAGTTCCTCATGGGCGGCCCAATCGTTAAGTGCGAGTTATGCTGATACTGCTTCTTATTCCATTACAACTATTGTTACTCAGTCTGTAGGAAGTGTGATTAGTGCCTCTTGGGCATCTCAATCGTTAAGTTCTGCATTTTCTGTTAATGCTACAAATGCAACTAACGCTACAAATACTACAACTGTATTAATAAATACAAACAACACCAATCAAGAAGATCCAATTTTATTTACTTTACCAAATGCTTTCCCAGCAAATGCTAGTGTGTATGAGGGAGGCGCCGCTACATACAATCCTGGTACTAATGCGATAACTGCTACTAATTTTATTGGAACATCTTCGTGGGCAAATAAATCAATAAGTGCATCTTGGGCTCCATCAACACCAAGTAACTATGCAATAAGTGCATCTTGGGCAAGTCAGTCATTAAGTGCATCTTGGGCTCCATCAACACCACAATCGGATTATGCTAAAAGTGCCTCTTGGGCATCTCAATCACTAAGTTCTTCATATTCTACATTCGCTGTTAGCGCTATAGATGCTACAAATGCTACAAATGCTACGAATGCAACAAACACAACAACCGTATTAATAAATACAAATAACACTAACCAAGAAGACCCAATTTTATTTACTTTACCTAATGCCTTTCCAGCAAATGCTAGTGTATATGAAGGCGGGTCTGCTACATACAATCCAGGAACTAATACCATAACTGCTACCAGTTTTGTTGGGACATCTTCATGGGCAATACATGCGGTAAGTGCTTCACATGCTGATACTGCTTCTTATTCCATTACAACTATTGTTACTCAGTCTGTGGGAAGTGTAAGTAGTGCTTCGTGGGCTAGTCAATCATTAAGTTCTTCATATTCTACATTCGCTGTTAGCGCTACAAATGCTACGAATGCCACCAACGCGACAAATGCTACAACTGTATTAATAAATACAAACAACACCAATCAAGAAGATCCAATTTTATTTACATTACCTAATGCCTTTCCAGCAAATGCTAGTGTATATGAAGGCGGGTCTGCTACATACAATCCTGGCACTAATGCAATAACCGCTACCAGTTTTGTTGGAACATCTTCCTGGTCGAATAAATCTATAAGTGCTTCATACGCACCATCAACTCCCAGCGATTATGCTAAGAGTGCTTCATGGTCATCTCAATCATTAAGTGCGAATTGGGCTGTTAACACAAATAATGTAAATATTATTACTTCTAATCCTAATGGACCTTATTATGTTTTATTAGCAACCAATACATCAAGTAACCTCCCTGTGAGAGCAGGAGTTGGAGTTTATACTGACGGTGGTGGGATACTTACAGCTACCGTTCAAGTGGACTCTCCGTTGTTAACTGGGACCGCGTCTTATTCTAATCATGGAATGTCTGCATCATATGCTAAGAGTGCTTCATGGGCACCATCAACCCCAAGTTCTACTGCCTCATATTTACAACTTGGACCTACATATCATATGGCCTATGAAAATAATAGTATTAGGTCATATTTAGCAACTGATGAAAATTTAACTTTTTATGGACATCAAGGTTTAACGACTGGTGTAAGTTTGTCTTCAGTAAATGATGCCAATAATGCTAACGAACCTATGGAATTTCGTGCTACCAATTTCTTAATCACATCAGTTGGAGGCGGTTCAATAAGTATTGATAATACAGGAAATATAACTCCAACGGGAGGAAAATTCCTAGGAACAGCTTCGTATGCAGATAGTTCTTCTTTTACAATATCTGCCTCTTGGGCGCCTGGTGGTACAGTTACAAAGGCCACCTATTCGGATACTGCTTCGTGGGCAAGTCAATCTTTGTCATCATTTTACTCATCAGCATCACTTTCTGCTTCGTGGGCATCACGTTCATTTTATGCTACATCGGCTTCTTGGTCAAGTCAATCTTTGACCGCTACAAGTGCAAGTTGGGCATCTAGTTCGATATCTTCAAGTTATTTGTATGGAACTGCTACGGGGTCTAATAATGGTTCTAATACTGTGTCATTCTTTGGTACTGCAAGTTGGGCAGAAAATGTTGCAGTATCAAATGCCGATAAGGTATATGTGCAAGTAAGTAACGTGAATAGAGATCAACCAATTCTCTTTATGTCTGGTGGTGCAGATTATAGTTCATTACCAAATTATGAAAATGTTTATGCTACGTCGAGTATTACTTATAATCCAAGTACTGATACGATAACTGCTAATCGATTCCACGGAACAGCTTCTTGGGCTGATAATTTTGTTAATATCTACACTCGTGCTGGAGGTCCTTCCAGTGGTGCTACAATACCTTCTACTATAATATTCAGTACTCCGTTTCCCAATGAGTTTTATAACGTAATATTTGATTTCACAGGAAGTGCTGGAATACCATATCCATCATCCCCACCATATTTAATTGCTACTAATAAATCGGCAACACAATTTGAAGTTAATGGTCCCGATGCGGGGTTTAATGGATATTGGCAATGGACAGCTATTTTACATAATTAAAAATAATATAAAAAAACTTTAACACAGATAAAATTCATATATAGAGAGAAAAGGATAATGTTATATGGCAGATTCAATTAAAATAACGGAAAACGAATTAGCAGAAGTTAGAATGATACAAGAAAAATTCCAACAGAAACTTTATCAGTTGGGACAATTGTTTCTTCAAAAAAAGCAACTAGAAACATCAGTAAAGAACCTTGCTGAACAAGAAACCAAAACTTGGGAGGAATGGACAAATTTGCAAAAAATGGAAAATGAATTGATGGACAAACTCTTGCAGAAGTACGGCGAAGGAAATTTGGATGTGTCACAAGGAGTGTTTGTAAGTAATGGACCCAAAAAATAACATATTTTATGTCTATCATTTAATAAATCCCATTACCAATATACCGTTTTATGTTGGAAAGGGATATGGTAATAGAATGTATTGTCATGAAAAACTCGTTTTAAAAAATAAATATCCAAATAACAATCCGCATTTATTTTATAAAATTAAAAAAATATTAAGTTGTTGTGGAAAAATAAAATATGAAAAAATCATAGAAAATATAGACGAACAGAATGCTCTACTGAAAGAAATAAAAGAAATAAAACGGTTGGGTAGGTCTAATTTGGGATTGGGTCCATTATGTAATCTAACAGATGGTGGAGATGGAGTATGTGGGTTAAAAGTTTCGGAAGAATTAAAACAGAGAATGTCATTAAATACAAAAAAGTGGCTTCAAAATCACGAGCATCCGTTTTTAGGAAAACATCATAATCAATCCTCATTAAAAATAATGTCAAAAAAATCTAAATTTTGGATGGGAGATCCAAAACACAGAGAAGAAGTATCTATAAAAACTAAAATTGGTATGATTAAATCTGGTTATATTGATAGGATTTCTAAATCTATAACACTAAAATCTCCGACTGGCGAAATTATTACCATAAAAAATATAAATAAATTTTGTAGAGAAAATAATTTAGGAAATGCGAACCTTTATAAAGTCATTCGTGGTAAAATTAAACAACATAAAGGATGGACTTTACCAACAACTATTTTAAATAATCCAGAATATCGTGTTATTGATATTAATGGTATAATACATACTTTTACAGATATTCCTAAATTTTGTAGAGAAAATAATTTAACAGATACAAGTTTACGATGTTTATTACAAGGAAAATCATTAACACACAAAGGATTTATAAAATACACAAACACAAACGGATTTTCAATTAAAGAATACATTAAAAATGTTAAACATAAAATTTATTCGAACTCTAATAAAAATAGGTGGAAAAATCATTTTTCACGAACTAAAATCTAAACATTATGGGGATTTCCTATGACCCCATCGGAATTCATTTTTGAATATTTAAAAGCAGATCAAGACACTGGTTCTGGGTCGTATGCAAAGATGTATTCTATCATACAAACTCTCAACTGGGAAGAAATAAAGTCTGTTATTCTCAAATTGAGATATTTTTACTTTCTAAAAACATCTTACTGGCAGATTATATCCGATGAAGTAAAAAGACGGGCAAATTGGAAATGTATTTGTGGATGTAGAGAAGGTCTTCAGGTTCATCACACAGAAGAAGGTAACAAACACCACGGCGAAGAACATATACTTCTTGTTGATGGTATTCGTGGATTGGTGTGTTTATGTAATAAATGTCACGACACAACACATAACGTATCAGTCAAAAATGCTGAAAAGAAACGTCAACGAAACAACAAAAAAGAACAGGTACTTATTCAACTCCCATCTTATCCAAAACACGTTGATGAATTAAGTATCAGTGGTTCTTCCATCAGTTTGACACGCAAATTATTGGAAGAATTGGAACATGATAAAAAAATTATCATAGATAGAAACCTTTACGAAGGATGGAAAGTTCACCGATGTACATGAAAAACGCCCTCACAGAACCGGTCTGCAAAAGCGTTTTTCTTTAAGATAATGTGGTGGCAGTCAAAAAACAATGAACATTGTAATATTCCGACCACACATCTCTGCGCCATATAACCAATTCTGTTGGTTTCCCAACATAATATAAATATTGTTTTGATTGACGAAAATACATGTTAATTTTTGTGAAATGTTAGTGTTTTGATTTGGTGGTGTATATTTATACCTATATAACACGATAGTATATCTTGGTATGAAAAATGAAAAAATATTAAATCTTCCGTTGATAATGTTAAAAAACAAAATGCGTATAAAATGGAACTCCAAAATTTCCGGAATATATGCGTGGGTAAATGAAATTAACGGTAAAATGTATATCGGACGAGCAAATAATCTGTATAAAAGAGTATATTGCGAAATGAATAATTTTAGGAATAACAAACCACAAAACTTAATCAAAATAGAAAATGCTATAAGAAAATATGGCATCGATAATTTTAGGGTAGTAAGATTGTTAGAATGTCCAAAGGAATATTTGATTAGAATTGAAAAGTTATTAATAGAATATTATGATACAAAAAATAACGGGTATAATTGTACTTTTGGTGGAGATGGAACAACGGGTCATATAGTTACAATTGAACAAAGAGAAAAACAAAGAAAAAAAGCAAAAGAATATTGGACGGATGAGAGAAAAAAACAACACACCGAAAAAATGAAAAATTGGTTTTGTTCTCAAACGGAAAATGAACAGAATAATATGCGCTCGGGAAATATGTGGTGGTTAAATAAAGAATGTAAGAAAAAACATAGAGAAAATACTGCAAAATCTTTAACCACAGAAAGAATAGAAAAACAGAGAAATTCCCTTCTTAAATACTATGAAGAAAATGATAGTAAAAAAGCCGTTATAACTAATATATTTTCACCATCTAACGAAATAGTAAAAGTAGTGGGGTTATGTAATTTTTGTAAAGAATATCATTTAGAAAAAAAAGGTATTACAGATGTTTTGGATGGTATAAAAAAACATCATAAAGGATGGCATATAGACCCCAATTTTACATATATGACGCCGTTATCGAAAAAATTATGTTCGCCGGATGGAACTGTTTATGAATTTCGGTCAATTTTGAAGTTTTGTAGAGAACACAATCTAAGTTTAAGTGGAATAAAAGAAGTGTTGAACAAAAAATCAAAACACCATAAACTTTGGAGATTATCAGAAACTTCTTTAGAGGATGCGATGACTAATAATAGTCCCATCTATAAAAATATCAATTTTCTATTTCCTGATAATCACATAGAAAGAATAATAGATAAAAGTGAATTTTGTGAAAAATATGGATTTTCGAAAAAATATCTATATAAATTTCTAAAAAATAAATCCGTGGGGGATATGTTTCACAAATTAAAACTTATATCAAAATAACTTTTTTTCATCATTGAATAATTTGAGGATATTTATATATAGTCATTCAATGAACAATTATAAAGGATAATACAATGCCAATTCAAGAAGGAGGACAGTTTTCCCCGGATAGAAGAATTATTTCGCCCGGAGTTTTTACGAGGGAGTTCGATTTATCAGGTGTAGCCGCTGGCGTGGCAGACATTGGAGGCGTAGTTATTGCCCCATTCGCAAAAGGACCAGCCTTTTCACCAACATTATTTACAGACGTAAACGTTCTGCAAAACCAATTTGGTTTGCCAGACGGTACCTACTACGGCCCTTATACGGCTGCAGAATATCTAATAGAAAAGGGGTTGGTGACTGTCGTTCGTGTTGGTGGGTTGACTGGATATGAACAAATGTATCCATTTGCCATTTGGGCAACAAGAGGCGAATATATTAGAAGTTCTTCATATGGTGCTTTGAATAGTGGAAGTTCATATGTGTATTTCTCTGGTAGTGCATCAGACCAATATAGTGAAAGTATTTCATGGGATAATACATCTAGTTTTAACATGCACATTTCGAGTGCTTCTTTTACGGTAACGTTCCGTGAAGACCCAGCAGATGATTATCCTCTCAACATAAACTCATCAAGTGGTAGTCTTTTATATTCAGGACAAACCATTACTTTTGGTATTTCCGGGGAGTTTAATGCTACAGCAAACGTTTCACAGTCACAACTTTCGGCATCAATATCTGATGCTACATTTTCAGCATCAATTAATGATGCCGAAATTAAGTTTCCACAAGGGACTCGTCCGTTCGATAAAATATTTCTTGTAAGTGGTAGTATATTTGTTAATACAGGTTCTTGTGGATTTCCAATACTCAATCTTAAAGGTGTGGTAACAGGTGCATTTGGTAAGTATATCGGGTTTAAGTCTAATGGTATTCCAACATTTGACCCGTGTGTTCTACCTTCTGGTGAGTGGTCATCATCGGCAGAACAAGACGTTAGATTATTGGCCGTTTTGGCTGATACACAAGCTGGTGGAATCCAAGATTTATTGGCACCAGGCTTTTATAAATCTACATTGGGATTTGCAGACGGACCAGGTATCAGAAACGGAACAATCCTTGATACCGTTGGTGTAACTGATATTCCTCTAGACTTTACGTTGATGTTGAAACCTACTAGTACCGACGTACCTTATGGATATTACAACTTCTCATTGGATAGTGGTAACCCACAATACATTACAAATGTATTTGGTAATGATCCAAAAGCAGGCGACCCAGCAAAACAAGTGTCTGGTCAGAAAATCGAAGCAGCATATTTGTATAAGATTTATGAAGATGCTATTTCAGAAGTGGTTTCTGATAAAGATAATTGGTATATTAATGGTGCAGCACTTCCATCGGGTTCTACTTTCCCTGGTCAACCGATGAACTTTACAGATGCATATTCCCGTGACATATCAAGTGGTGATAGTACATTTTCAATTACAAACGCTTCTACTCCTTGGATTGTATCGCAGGAAATTGCCCCTTGGGAAAGTGGTTCTGTAGATAAACACAGATTCCCATTGTTTAGAGTTCTTACATTAGCTGACGGAACTTACACAAATACATTGTTTAAGGTCCAAATTGAACAGGTAAAACTGGCAGGTCACGTAGCTGGTAGTGATTGGGGTTCATTTACCCTTACACTTCGCAAATACAGTGATACTGATAAACGTCCTGTGATTTTGGAACAATATAACAATCTAAACCTTGACCCAGATTCTTCGAACTTCATAGCTCGTAGAATTGGTGATAGCTACAGATACATTGACTATAAGGGTAAAATTATTGAGTTTGGTGAATTCGGTAACAATAGTAGAAATATTAGAATCGAAATGACCCAAAACAATTACCCAGTAAGCGCAATTCCATATGGATTTGAAGCTTTCATTACTCCAACAAATGGTTCGATGGGTCATTGGACTCCTACAATGAAATACACAAAGGCTTCAGTCTATGGATTGAACCCTGGCAAATATCCATCAGGCATTACGTTTGATGACGCCCCAACAGGTGCTGATAGTGAATTGTTTAGTTTGTATCCACAATCAGCTACAGGAGTAGGTGCTTCTGCTGATAATAAACAATATATGGCTCCAATTCCATCATATAACACCGCAGGTGGTAGTTATGATAGTATTGGAAGAAACGTAGTATTCGCTTTGGATACAAATTATACAAGTAGTAATGTTGGTACAGGTTCATATCTTGATAATGGTACCAATGCAATTCCTACAGATTGGGATGCTGTTAATGAACCTACTTATATTAAAATGAGGAAGTTCGTATTCGGATTCCAAGGTGGATTTGATGGTCAAAGTCCAGCAATTCCAATCAATGTTGGTGGAGATATTAGTCCAGGCAATACACAAGGTTTGGATTGTACAACAGTATCCTCAGCAGGTTCAATAGCATATAATCAATGTATTACCGCAATCGGTAATGCTGATGAGTTTGACGTAAACCTAATCGTAGTTCCTGGTATTCTACATGAGCACCACCCATATATCACCAACTTGGTTGTGGATATGTGTGAGAGACGTGGCGATTGTTTCTTCATTATGGATTTGTATTCAGATGATGGAAATCCAACTAGCGGTCAGATTGACCAGGTTGTTTCCTACGCTGCTGAATATGACACAAACTACGCAGCAGCTTATTATCCCTGGATTAAAATCCTTGATACATACAATAACAAGATTGTCACGGTTCCTCCTTCCGTTGTGTTGCCATCGGTTTATGCTTCCAGCGATAAGGTATCCGCAGAGTGGTTCGCACCTGCTGGTCTAAACCGTGGTGGTATTCCAATCGCTGTGAAGGTAACAGATAGGACCACACACGAAGAACGTGATACTCTGTATGAAGGCAAAGTCAACCCAATCGCAGCGTTCCCTGGTTCGGGTATCGTTGTTTGGGGTCAGAAGACTCTACAAAACGTTCACTCAGCACTTGACCGTGTTAATGTTCGTCGTCTCTTAATCAATATCAAGAAGTTTTTTGCTTCAACCGCAAAATACTTGGTATTTGAGCAGAACGTAGCTTCAACACGTAATAAGTTCCTAAGTATCGTTACCCCATATTTGGAGTCCGTACAACAGAGAAGCGGTCTATACGCCTTCTATGTTAAAATGGATGAAACAAATAATACGCCAGATATCATTGACCAGAATATACTTTATGGCCAAATTTATTTGAAACCAACCAAAACTGCTGAGTTCATAGTTCTTGATTTTAATATTTTGGCTACGGGAGCTTCTTTTCCCAACGCATAATATACTATAAATCAACGATTTACACACGAAACTCAACTTAATAAAATAAGTTGAGTTTTTCTTTGTACTTGATATTATGTATTTATGAATATCAAATACATTTGACCATATGAATAAAGAAGAATTGAAAGATTTTATTAGTAAAAACATAGATAATTTTGCTATACAATTAAAGAGGCATCACAATCAATTATATGATGAAATTGATAAATTGTATAATTTTCCAAAATTCGCTGAAAAATTATATGTTTATATTAACGGAGAACAATCTGTAGGATTTTGTAAAGTTTGTAATAAAAAAACACAATTCGACGGATATTGGAAAGGTTATCCAAGAATATATTGTTCCTATACCTGTAGAAGTAAAGAAAAATCTGATAAAGCTAATGAAATAAGAAATTGTGTAATTTGTGGTAGTGAATTTAGAATATACAAAAAAAGAGAAAAAACTACATGTTCCAATGAGTGTTTATTAAAATTAAATGCTACCAAAGAAGTTAATGATAAACGACAAATAAGTTTAAAAACTACGATGATGAAGAGATATGGTGTAAATCATCCATCCAAATTATTAGATTTTAAAAATAAAGTCAAATTAACTAAATTAGAACGATATGGTAATGAAAATTATGTAAATATAGAAAAAGGTAAAGAAACAAAATTGATGAAATATGGTAATGAAAATTATGTAAATATAGAAAAAGGTAAAGAAACAAAATTGATGAAATATGGTAATGAAAATTATAATAACAGAGAAAAATTTATAAATACAAATATAGATTTATATGGAGTAAAATATCCAATTCAATCTGAATATTTTAAACGCAAACAAAAAAATACATTCTTAGAAAAATTTGGTGGTATTGGTCTTCAATCAAGTCAATTAAAAGAAAAAATTTATAATACAAATCTATTAAAATATGGATTTGAAATTGCTACTAAAAATAAAGTTATAATAGAAAATTCTAAAAGAACGTGGTATGATAAAATTTATGATGCATTAATAAACACCGACCGTTTAGAAAATAAAGTAAAACCATTATTTTCTAAACTGGAATATGAGGGGTCAAAAAAAGATTATAAATTTTTATGTTTAAAATGTAATAATGATTTTATCGGAAAAATAGAAGATGGTAAAATACCACGATGTTTAAAATGTTATCCGTTTGTTATAAATTATTCTAAACCTGAATTGGAAATTTTTGAATTTCTAAAAAATGAAGGAATACTTGAATCTGATATAATAATTCACGACAGAAAAATTTTAAAAGGGTTAGAATTGGATTTTTATTTACCAAAATTCGGTTTGGCAATAGAATTTGATGGGATGATATGGCATTCTGAATTGATTGGAAATAAAATCAATAAATATCATTTAAATAAAACTGAAGAATGTGAACAGTTGGGAATTCAATTAATTCATATATTTGAATACGAGTGGGAAACAAAAAAAGAAATTATCAAATCAAAATTAAAACATATATTAAAATTGAACACTACAAATAAAATCTATGCTAGAAAATGTAAACTACAGGAAATATCGTCATTTATAAAAAATCAATTTTTAAATCAATATCATATTCAAGGTGATGATAAAAGCATTATTTCAATAGGAGCATATTATAATGATGAATTAGTATCTGTTATGACTTTTGGAAAAATGAGGATTGCATTAGGAAGTAAAAATCATGTAGATAACGAATATGAATTATATAGATTTTGTGTATCTAAATCGGTTGTGGGAATTGCTAGTAAAATGTTTAGTTATTTTGTTAAAAAATATAACCCTAATAAAATAACAACTTATGCAGATAGACGATTTAGTAACAATACATCATTTTATGATAAATTGGGATTCGCACTTGAAAAAAATACGTCATTAAATTATTGGTATTTTTCTTTAAAATCTCCGTATGATGTATATCATCGTTTCAATTTCAGAAAATCAGAATTGCATAAAAAACTACAATCATTTGACCCATCTTTAACAGAGTGGGAAAATATGCAGTTAAACGGATATGACAGAATATGGGATTGTGGGAATCTGAAGTATGTGTGGAAAAATCCAAGTGATTCATTGAAGTAAAATCTATTTATATACAGATTTCCCTAACGCCTAACTGACGCACGTTTAACTGGACACAAATAAGAGAGCCCATTCTGTAAAGTTTGGGTTCTTTTACTATATTTATATCTGTATGATTAAACTGAAATCACTAATAGAAGCCACAGTAAGAGATAAATATTATTATATTCAACATCTACTGGACATAGATCCAAATCAGGCTACAAACAAACTAATTGAGGATTTAACACAAAATACTGAAAAGTGGACTAAAATTTACGACCCACAATTGAATGGTAATAAGTTTGAGTGGCATCCTTCTGCAACGTTGAATATGGGTGAATATTCTATTTCGGTATCACCAAATATTTATAGGGAAGAGAATGCTTTTATAATTTTTTCTGTTGAAATTTCTGTATCTAAAAAATCATTTGGTATGAGTAAAGGTAAACAAATTTCTCATTCAGAAGAACCATTAAATATTACATCATTTGACGGAAGAGATTGGGATTTTTCTTCGTTGAAAGCTAAATTGTCAAATACAGTTCGTCAAGTAAAAGAGTTGTTAAAAAAAGATATATAAAATTTCCTGTACTATGTACACTTAGTACACTTGTACTAGGTACTTTTATATTATATACTTAATAAGTTAACTAATGTACACTCTTCACTTCGTACACTTAGTACAGTAGTACAGAAAATACCACAAATTATTCATCTGGCAAGTTGTTTTAACTCTAAACTCATATTCACATTATTATATGGATGATACTTACAAAAGGACGTGTTTTGTTGATATGGATGGTGTATTGGCAAACTTTGACAGAGGGTTCTATGAGATTACAGGCAAAGATTCTGAAAATGTTCAAGACCAAGAACTATGGGCGGCGATAGATGCCTATGGAAAAGCTAGGTTCTTTGGCGAATTGCCTTGGATGCCTGATGGTAAGGAGTTGTGGAATTTTGTCTCAAGTAATTTTCTAAAAGTAAAAATTCTAAGTGCTTTGGGTAAAACTGATAATGATTTAACAGCTAAAGGAAAACTTCAGTGGCTTCGTCATAACATACCAACGTTACAGTTAGATGATATCATTTTGGTTCCAAACAAGCATAGTAAAAAGCATTATTGTAAACCCAATTTTATACTTATTGATGATACACTTGTTTGTATTGAGGAATGGAATAAGAAGGGTGGTATTGGCATATTACATAAAACTGCTGCGGAAACCATAACTAAATTGAGAGAATATGTATGAAACAATCTGAATTAATAGACATAATAAAAGAAGTAGTAAACGAAGAATCATTAAAAATGGAAGAGGGTGCCGGGTCTAAAGCCTTAGATATTTTACAGTTAGCATTAGATGTAGCAGGCATACCACCATCTATTGGAACACCGGTTAATGCAGCCAATACAGCTATATCTCTTTTACGTGCGGCAAGTGATAAAGAAAAAGATGAAGAAAAGAAACATTTGATAGATGCTGGTTTAAATGCAATATCAATGATTCCTTTCGGTTCTGTTGTTAAACTTGTTAAACTTAGAGCACTAAGAAAACCTGCTGTAGCAGTGGCTAGAGCTATTAAAGGTGGTTCTAGAGCTACTCCCCGTTCTTACGAACCCCAAATAGCACAGGAAGGTGTGGGACCTGTTTACACCAAAGATATAAAGAAAGACCCAAAACACGTTGATGACCCTGATACAGGTAAGCCCGAACATTGGAGAATAAAGTTTCAGAGTGCTAAGGATTTAAGTAAACATGGAACTACAGAAAAATCGCCTGTAAATGAAGGAATAACAAAAAAAGAACTAAGAGAAATGATAGAAGAGGTTCTCAATGAAGAGGCTGGACCAGGTCAAGAAAATTGGGTAAAATCCAATAAAGAACGGTTTAAGAAAAAATATGGACCTAAAAAAGGATTGGAGGTTCTTTATGGTAAGTCTTGGAATCAATCTAAATCACAGGGTAAAACACAACAAGATGAAATAAGTTTAACTCCGAATGCTCGTATTCCAGCTAGAATGCAGTTAAAGCATTATGTTTCAAAACCGGTGAGAATACCAGAAACAGGAGAATGGATAGTTAAATGGATGACTAGTGGCAAAAGAGATGAAAACAAAACTTATTATACCGACGACCAAAAGGATGCCATCGATACATACAATCAGATGGTTAAAGCTGCACAGTCAATGAATGCGTCAGAAAAATAAGTGAAAAAATTAACTACATCTGAATTTATTAAAAGGGCTGACCACATTAAAATAATAGATAGAAACAAAAAAGTAAAATGTTTTTTGGTAGATGGTATCGATTATAATACGAATACCATATATGAATTTTTAGGTGATTACTGGCATGGAAATCCGGAAGTTTATAATTCGAATGATATAAATAGATCAAATAAAGAAACATTTGGTAATCTTTATAAAGAAACATTTGGTAATCTTTATAAAGAAACTTTTGATAGGTTTGATAAGATAAAATTATTGGGATATAATATCAAATATATTTGGGAAGATGATTGGAAAAAATTTAAAAACAAAACTTCTAATGGTTTGAAATTGTTAAGTATATGAAATTGAGGATTTATAATTCAACATTAGACTCTGATATTTGGAATAATGATAAAACATTAAAACCCGAAATTAAAGAACACTTATTAAAAATAGCAGAAGATTTTTACAAAAATACTGAATTAAAAGGTGATATCAATAATATATTGTTTCTTGGAAGCAGTGCTAATTATAATCATACTCCATATTCTGATGTAGATTTACATATTGTTATTGATATTACCGAACAGAATATTCCCAAAGAACATGCTAGAAAGTTTATGGATGGATTGGCATCAAAATGGAATACAGACCATGATATTAAAGTAAAAAACCATCCAGTAGAAGTTTATCTTCAGGATATTAGCGAACCAAATGCTACTGCCGAGTTGGCTAGACCAGGTGCTGCTATTTATTCGATTTTTGACG
>Ga0209777_10002260_pt1 | contig 25797 bp, 24 predicted proteins | sample FrelakmetHBP12HB_FD_187147 | JGI IMG/M metagenome (GOLD analysis project Ga0209777, IMG submission 187147) | Freshwater lake sediment microbial communities from the University of Notre Dame, USA, for methane emissions studies -HBP12 HB (SPAdes)... | ecosystem: Environmental > Aquatic >... | reverse complement strand
TGCCCCGCATGCTCTGGAGGGCTCTCCCCCACGTGCTCCCCCCGACTCTCCGGGGGACTCAGTGGGGGACTCAGGGGGGCACACTGTGGGGGACTCTCCGGGGCACTCTCCGGGGGACTCTCTGGCGGACTCTGGGAAGGAACCAGGGAACCGGGAGATGAGCAACCAAGAAACCAAGTATCCAAGTAACCAATCAATCGCCAATGAGCAAGTGACGCAGACGTTTGAGAATTGGCGGTTGATTCATTGCTTGGCAGTTGGATACTTGGCGCTTGGTTACTTGCGGCTAGCGGCTTGTGCTTGGGCTGCAGGCGTTATGCCTGCCGCTTCGGGCTTGGGATTTGGGTATTTCCGCCTGGTGACACTGCTAGCGTAGCGATTCCGCGCTCTCATCGTAACAATACTGTTACGGTTTCACCACATTCTGTTTCAAGGTCGAAATCAGCTATTTTCGGCCTAACGCGCTAAATAACAACTCATTACGAATTCAGGCTCCGGCAAAGGCAGTCCCTGGGTGAGTGCTTCCCCCAGTGCATCCCCCAGTGCTTCCCTGAGTGCCTGGGGGAACCCTACTCCCAGTGCTTCACCCAGTCCTTCACCCAGCTCATGGGTGAGCTACTGGGTGAGCTCATCACCCAGTTCATGGGTGAGTTCATCACCCAGTGCTTCACCCAGCGCATGGGTGGGTCCTCCACCCAGCCCTTCAGCCACCCCGCTGGAACGCGGAGAGACTACATCAGCTCGAAGAAGGATTCCCTGCCCAGATGGCGGCAGAACTGACGGGCAATCTTCAGCAGCGGCCCGCAGTTGCCGATGTACACCCAGTCGTCTATTCCGCTGGAGAAGCACCAACGCTTCGCAGTGAACTCTCGCTTCTTCTCATCCAACAGCACGAACCGCATCATTGGCGTGAAGGTCTGACTGCGCTCCAGTATCGTGCTCAATCGCTTGCGGTTGAGAATCGGCAGCGGATTCCGCGTGACAATGTCTTCGGTGCTCTCCTCCACGTCAATGTCGGGCATGAAGACCGTGATGGCGTCTCCTCGGGCGTCAATGTAGGCGCTTCGGGCTTTGGCGTTCTCTTTCAGCGCGGTCCACACCGCGGTCACCTCTTCGCTCGTGACCAGACAGGGAATCGTCCTGCGCAACACGATGAGGCCATCCCCGGTTTCGTATGCCTCGAAACCGGGCGGCATCGCGGCGGCGAGAATACCGTCAGTCTTGCGCGAGAAGAAGTAGCTGACCTTGCCGGTCTTGGTCTTGCCCTCGTGCAGGTAATACTCCTGTCCACGACGGTTACGATGCGTAATCACATTGCTCCTTTCAGCCTCTTCTTCTCACAGTTCCCCCTTGAATGCCCGGTCGAGGATGGACGGCAGGAGGGCGTCGAGTTCGGCCTGGGTTTCGGCCTGGAGTTTCTTCAGCTCGTTCACCTTCGCCTGCAAGGCGTCCAGTTCGGCGACTACTTGGCGCTGCTTCGAAAGAGGTGGAACGGGTATTTGGAGCTGCCGAATTGTCTTGAGCCCAAGATCGGCCTGAATCCCGCCACGAATGCCATCGTTGACTTGCTGCTGCACGCTCTGGGAGCAGACCATCCAGTGCAAGAAGCTAGTGGCGATTCTACTCTGATCGGGTCGGATGACGGCGATGCTATAGGATGCCAAGAAGGGCTCGTTGGTCGCCACAACTCTTGCTTCGCCGACAGTTCCGTACCGCGCCATCAGAATGTCATTATGGCAGGGGCGGCACTTCTTGGACAGGCGCTCAAAGTCCGCGTGCGATATCCTCTTCGCGTGCACGTAGTCAATCGTGCCATCAGGCACGAAATCCTTGGGCGACACAAACGCCATTCCCTCTTCCGTCGCACTTGGCATCTCATGGTTCATGTCGCCGACGAAAGTCGTTACTTCACCAAGCAGAAGGCTCTCGTGATCTCCGGTCAGCTTCTGGGCTAGAGCGTTGAGTTCGGCTTTCGGCAGCCCTTCGCCCTCTGCAGCCGCTTCCCGACGCAGGTTGCGTGCTGCAGCAACCTTGGCTGCAAGTTCCTCAATCCGCGCCACAATCCGCCGCTGTTCGGAAAGGGGAGGAAGGGGAATCTCGACACCAAGGAATTGCTCTGGGCGGATTCGGTTCTTTCCGCTTGTGCCACGTGACTTCTCATCGCATTGTTCCCAGAAAGACTTTGTCTTCGTCAACCAGTGCATCCAGGCGGGATTGAGTCGCGTTCGGTTGGGTGCGAACATGGGGAACTCGCCTGAGCCATATGTTCCCGATAGGGACTCCGGGACTACTGCTACACTGCCGTTGCGAGCCCATATCTTGTTTACAATGATGTCGCCTGCTTCCGCCCGCATTAGTTGGCTGTACCGAGTTGCACCGCCATCAATCGGTTCGCGTTCATACGCTCCTTCGCCCCAAAGTCTGACACCAACTTGGCGGTAGGCTTTCCCAGGTATTGGTGCCTCACCGCGCTCAACCCGAGCTGCCACTTCACCAAGACGAACCTGCGGCCAGTTGTGACTCACTTTGCCAGTAACTTCTTGATGTCGGTCACGATTTCCGCGATGCGGTGTTCTTTCTCAAGGATGCTGTCAACCAGTTGCTCGGGCGGCAGGTGGGCGATGTCTTGTTTGGCGCGAGGGTTCTTGCGGTCGAGGTTGAAGTTGGCCGCGATGATTTCTGAAGCCGGGACTTTCCAGGCCTGTTCGCTCTCGACTCGCTTCCGCCACCATGCAAGGCAAGGCTTGAACTCGTCGAACTGGAGCGGCTGGGTCTTGGTGTAGTTTTTGCGACCTTCGGGCAGCGGATGCTCGTAGTACCAGACCTGCTTCGTCGGTCCGCCGCGCTCGAAGAACAGGACGTTGGTCGGAATCCCGGTGTAGGGCGCGAATACGCCGTTGGGCAGGCGCAGGATGGTGTGCAGGTTGAACTCTCGAAGCAGTTCTTCTTTGATTCGGGCGCAGACCCCATCGCCAAACAGAGTGCCGTTGGGCACGACGACTGCGGCCCGGCCGGGCTTTGGAGTTCGGCGCAGTTTGCGCATGATGAGCTGAAGGAACAGCAGGGCGGTTTCCGCGGTCTGCTTGTCGTCCGGGAAGTTGGCCAGAATGCCGCGTTCTTCCTCTCCCCCGAACGGCGGGTTGGTCATGATGACGTCCACGCGGTCCTTTTCGCCGAGGTCGCTCAGCTTGTGCGCGAGCGAGTTACCCGGGTCAATGCGCGGGTATTCCAGGCCGTGAAGAAGCAGGTTCATCTGGCAGAGCAGATAAGGCAGGGGTTTCGCTTCGCCGCCGAAGATACTCGCGCTCTGGAGCGTCTTACGGTCTTCGACGGTCTTGCACTGCTTCTCAAGATGCGTGTAGGCTTCGACCAGGAATCCGCCGGTGCCGCAGGCCGGGTCGAGCACGGTTTCGCCGAGCCTGGGCTTGATGACCTCGACGATGAAGCGAATCAGCGCGCGCGGGGTATAGAACTCGCCGGAATCGCCGGCCGCGTCGCGCATCTCTTTGAGCAGGGACTCGTAGAGAAAGCCGAGCGTGTGGATTTCCTCGGATGAAGAGAAGTGAATGCCATTGACCTTGTTGATGACATCGCGCAACAGGTAGCCGTTGATCATCCGTTTGTTCACGCCCCGGAACACGGTGGCAACAACGTCGCGCCGGTCTCCCCCATTGGAGCCGGTCAGGTTGCGCAGTTGGGCGAACAGCCCCGGCCCGCGCTTCTTGCCGTCGGGCAGGACGGCTTCGTCCTGATTCACGAAGGCAATCAGGGCATCGCCGGTGATGCCGTCTTCCTTTGCCGCCCAGTCGCGCCAGCGATAAGGCGGCTCGATTGCGGCCCGAAAGCGCTTCCCGGCCAGCGCAGCTTCGTCTTCCCGGATGCGTTCCATGTCGTCAAGGAACTTGAGGAACATGACCCAGGTGAGTTGGGGCAGCCGGTCCAGGTCGCCGCTCAGCCCCTTGTCCTTGCGCATGATGTCGCGGGCCGACTTGATGATGCTGCCGAGGGGTTGGGCGGTGTACATACTAAAGCTCAAAAGCTGAAAAGCGCAAGAGCGCAAAAGCCGAGAGGCGCAGAAGCACAAGGGAAGAAAGGCTCAAAGGCGCAAAAGCTAAAGAGCTGAAGGGCTGAGAAGCTCAAAAGCTCAAAGGCTGAAAGGCGCGAAGGCTCAAAGGAGGAAGAGCTCAAGAGGTCAAAAGAGGAAAAGCTCAGAGGCTCAAGAAGAGTGCAGTCCATGCTTCACTCCTTCGTCCGGCGTTTTCGCTCTTCCGCCAATTGACTGAGAACGCGCTGCTGTTCCTGAATTGCCTCCAGCATGGGGTCGTGCCGGCGCGAGAACTTGGGCCCCCGGAAGCTGGACTCCTTCAGCTTGCTGATGAAGTTGCTGATGCCGCCGCTGATGAGTCGGCACAGATTCACGAGCCGGTCATGGTCCGCCCGAGCGATGTAGGTCTGGTCGAGGGCGATGGCCAGTTGCGCGCGGACCTCTCCGCACGAACCCTTGGCGATGTAAAGAAACTGCATGAACTCCTGATTGCTGCCGCGTTCGAAGCCTTCGGCGATGTTGGACATGACCGAGACCGCAGCGCGGCGAATCTGGTCCTTCAAGCCGAAGTCCTGAGCAAAACCGCCCTCGCGGGTGAGCGCGTAGATGCCGTTGGTCAGTTCGCGCGCCTTCTGGTAAACGAAGAGGTCCTCGAAACTCTTGGCCTTGGTTACCGGTCTCGAATCGGGGTTTGAGTTCATGCGCAATTCCTCCCGAGAACTTCCGGATAGCGTAGAAGCTCAAAAGCGCAAGAGTTCAGAAGCTCAAGAACTCGAAAGGTCAGAAGCTCAAGAGCGGAAAAGCTCAAGAGTAGGAGCTGTCTCTTTTGAACCCTTGAGCATTTGAGCCGATTGTCAAGGTACATAGATCAGTGTCTGTAACTGGTTTACCGCTTCTCTCAGTTTCTCCACCCCGCCGAATCTGGCAGCAATCTCCGTCACGTTGCCGTGCTCAGAGACCGGCGGGACCTTGAGTGCCTCGGGTATTTCGAATTGCGTTACGCCGTGCTCGGCGTACTTCTCCAGCAGTTCCTCAAGTATCTGCCTTGCCTGAGGCTGGTATTGCTCGAAGAACCTGCGTTCGTCGCGGCGGAGCCGCTCGGCCCGCTCACGGCAGGACCTCAGCGGCGCGCTGTAGGTGACGTGGCAGAGCAAGTCGAACGGGTCGGCGTCGGTCTGGCTGGTAGCCGCCTTGAGCTCATCGAAGGTGATGCCGCGCTCCTCAAGCCGCCGGATTATCTCGGCCCGGCGCTCAGGATTCGACCAGTCGCGCCTGAGTTCGGCGGCATTGGCGTACATCGTCCGCACCTTGTCCGCAGTGTAGTCAGTAACCTCCCTGACCCGCAGTTGATTGCCGTCAGCGTCGAGTTCATATACGAGGTGCGCCGCAATTTCCACCGCGCCGCCGTCAACGTAGTACTTACGGTGTTCGGGTTCCTCCGGCTCACCGATGTAGCCCTTTGAGTCGGCATCTGAGACAAGTTCGTCAGGCGCAGGCTGTTCCGACTGAACAAGCTGGTACTTGTCCTCGATTCGTTTGCCGTTGTCGTCAATAACCGACTCGTCAATCAGCGCCGGCTCGCCGTCGAACTCCGGGTCGGCGAACAGGCGGGTAGCCGAGCCGGTGTAATCGAGGATGTTGAAATAGTACTTGCCGTAGTCGTCGCGCACCCGGGTGCCGCGACCGATAATCTGCTTGAACTCGACCATCGAGTTGATAATCTGGACCAGCACCACGTTCTTGCAGGTCGGGATATCCACTCCGGTCGAGAGCAGTTTGGAGGTGGTGACAATCACCGGCGCAGGCGCTTCTACGTCCTGAAACCGGCTGAGATGTCCGCGCCCGATGTCGCCTTCATCGCTGGTGATGCGCACCGCATAGTCGGGATGCGCCTTCACCAGTTCCGGGCTCAGCCGGGTGAGCTCGGCTCGCATGTCCTCGGCATGCTCCTGGTCCACGCAGAACACGATGGTCTTTGCCATCGGGTCGGTAGTGAGCAGGAAGTCGGTGATGTTCCGAGCAATCGCCTGAGTCCTTGCCCGCAAGGCGACAATCCGCTCGAAGTCCCTGGTCTGGTACAGGTTGTCCGGAATCTCCCGGCCATACCGGTCGAGCTGTTCCTTGTCCGGACGCCAGCCGAACGCGTCATAGGTGGTTTGAATCCGGTGCACGCGATAGGGCGCGAGAAAGCCGTCCTCGATGCCCTGCTTGAGGCTGTAAGTATAGACCGGGTTGCCGAAGTAGAGGTAAGTGTCGCGGTTCTCCTCGCGCAGCGGTGTGGCGGTCATACCGAGCTGGGCCGCAGGACTGAAGTACTCAAGTATCTCGCGCCAGTTGCTCTCGTCGCGCGCGCTGCCCCGATGGCACTCGTCCACGACAATGAAATCGAAGAAGTTCGGCGCGTACTCCTTGTACAGGCCTGGGCGGCGTTCGTCCTTGGCAATCGCCTGATAGATGGCGAAGTACATTTCTCGGCTCTTAATAGCTTCGCCGTTCTCAATCTTGTGCCGCGCCTTGTCAAAGGTCGCGAAGATCCCGTCTTTGGGCTGGTCAACCAGGATGTTGCGGTCCGACAGGTACAGGATGCGCGGGCGCGGGCGATTGCCGGACTTGCTCCAGCCCGAATTCCAGAGCTTCCAGCAAATCTGATAGGCAACAAAGGTCTTGCCGGTGCCGGTCGCCATGGTCAATAGCACTCTGGGCCGGCCGAGAAGAATCGCCTGAAGCGCTCGGTTAATCGCGATTTCCTGGTAGTACCGAGGCGCCTTGCCGCTGAGCAACTGAGACGGCGTCAACAGGTGCCGAACGGCCTCCTCCGAGAGCTTCTCCTTTGCGTGCAGGCGAGACCAGAGCTCAAGCGGAGTCGGGAAGCCGTTGCGCTCCGTTTCCCGGCCGGTCAGGAAGTCGTGCTCGATTATGCCCGAACCATTGGTCGAATAGGCGAACTTGAGTCCGAGCATCTGCGCGTATTCCTTGGCCTGCTGCAAACCGTCACCCGGCAGCTTGAAATCAGCCTTGGCTTCGACTACGGCTATCGCGAAGTCGCGGGTATAGCGCAGAATGAAGTCGGCGCGCTTCTGGCGCTGGCGGAAAATGCGGTTGCCGCTGACGACAATCCGACCATCGGTGAACGTGCGCTGCTCGTTGATGGCGTGCGGCTCAGTGTCCCAGCCTGCGGCCTGAAGCTTGGGGACGACATGCTTCCGACAAGTGTCGGCTTCGCTCAGGGGCATACCTGCATCATGGGTCAGAATATAGAATGGGGAAAGGGAAAGTCAATAGGCGCGTGGCACAGAATGCAGAACGCCATACGCTTCACGCCCGAAGTTGAAATCCGGATTCGTAATTCGGATGATTTTCCCGGGTTGACAAAGTCGATGAGGAAGCTATTATCTCGTCATGGTACGAAAGCGAATTCCCGGTCGCACGCGTTCGCGGCTGCTCTCGGCGGTCATCACCGGCACGGGCTTCTACGTGCCCGAACGGGTGCTGACCAACGCCGACATGGAAAAGCTGGTGGATACGTCGGACGAGTGGATTGTCCAACGCACCGGCATCCACGAGCGCCGAGTCGTGGCGCCGGGCCAGGCGGCCTCCGACCTTGCCTTTGCGGCCGCCGAAAAGGCTCTGGCCGAGGCCGGGGTCAAGCCCGCGGACCTGGACCTGATTCTCGTGGCCACCGTGACCGGCGACATGTTGTTCCCGTCCACGGCCTGCGTGCTTCAGGACAAACTGAAGGCGAAGAACGCGGCGGCGATGGACCTGAGCGCCGGTTGCACCGGGTTCATTCATGCGCTGGACGTCGTGCGGCAATACGTTGCCACGGGCACCTACCAGACCGCGCTGGTCATCGGCGTCGAGGTGTTGACCCGGATTGTCAACTGGCAGGACCGCGAGACCTGCGTCCTGCTCGGTGACGGGGCCGGCGCGGCGGTCGTGCAGGCGTCCCGGAAGCCGAACCAGGGCATTATTGCCGGGGTGCTCGGGGCCGACGGGTCCGGCGGACAGGACCTTTACATGCCCGCCGGCGGTTCCCGGATTCCCGCGAGCCTGGAATCGGTGGCGGCGCGGCTGCACTATCTGCGGATGAATGGCAGCAGGATTTTCAAGGTTGCGGTGAGAAGCATGGCGCAAACGGTAACGCGCCTGCTGCAATCAATTGGTGCGAAGCCGGAGGACCTCAGCCTGCTGATTCCCCACCAGGCGAACCTCCGGATTATCGAGGCGACGGCGCGGCAGCTCAAGTTCCCGATGGAACGCGTGTTCGTGAATATCGAGAAGTACGCCAATACTTCGTCGGCCACGACGATTATCGCGCTTGACGAAGCGCGCAAGTCCGGCCGGATTAAGCCCGGCGACCTGGTGATTCTGGTCGCGTTCGGCGCGGGCCTCACCTGGGGCGGCGTCGCAATCCGCTTCTAGGGACCGGCCCGGATTCTCGACCCAAAGGCACAAAGACACAGAGTGAATCCGGCTTGAAGTCTCACCACAACGACACGACGTCACAACGTGCATCGCGCGCAGGTGTATAGTGCTTTGTAAGCTGTCAGGCGACTAGCGCCGGATGTGGACCGTGACCGAGTCCCATCCCAGGTTCCGCACGTCATCATCGGCTTCGACAATGAGCTTATAGGTCTGCCCGGTGTCGGGTCGGGCGTCAATGCCGAGCCGGTAGGTATCCGAATCCTCGTGCATGATGAAGCCGAGCATCTCACCCTCGGTCCAGAAAACAACGAGCTTGACTCGCACATTATCCGTGGCATGTGCACTCATCACGTAGACGCCCGGGTCGAAGGTGTCGCCGTCCTGGGGTTGGATGAACTTCACGACCGGCTTCTCAGTATCGGGCGCGGGCGTAGACTGACAGCCGGCAAGAACCAGCAGAGACGCAAGTGCTCCAAACAGGATGCTCGCAAGCTTCAGTGTCAGCTTCATTTCACTCAAGGCCCGGCAATAACTACGGCATCAATGTAGGGGCTGTACTCGCGCAGAAAGAGATGGTCAAGGCTGTCCTCGTGAACGTTGATTGCCGCATCGTACTTGTCCGGGTCGCTTTTAGCCACGAGCGAATAGATGACGAGCTCGCCCAGGCTTCGGCCGGGCCGGCTCAGCGCAAGACTGTCGGTATCGCCATGTGCCACGTAGTATGCCTCGCTCCAGCCGCGGTGAATCCACATGTCCGCCACCTTAAGGCTGTCCATCCCCTGGTTGTAGACCACGACCCGGGTCGTCCGGGAATGGTCGGAATGACACGCAAAGGCGAGCAGAACCATCGTCAGAGCCGGGAGGAACAGCCGGACGAGGCGATGGAACATGGAGTTGTACATCAGACCTGAGTTTTCAATCCCAGCACGTCTTCTATCGTGTACAGTCCGCTCGGCCGTCCAACGACAAAGCGGATGGCGCGCAAGACGCCCTGGGCAAAGGCAAGCCGGCTCGAAGCCTTGTGGACCAGTTCGATGCGCTCGCCCTCATTGGCCATGATGACATAGTGCTCGCCCACGATGTCCCCGGCCCGAACCGAATGAATCTTGACTTCGCCGGACCCGGCTGCCTTCCGGACCGCCTCGGCGAGCTTCTTCGCGGTGCCGCTCGGCGCGTCTTGCTTGTGCCGGTGGTGGAGTTCGACAATCTCGGTGTCATAGCCCGGCCCGAGCAGCTTCCACGTCTGCTCCACCGCCCGGCTGAGCACGGCAACCCCGATTGAAAAATTGGGCGCATAGACCAGGGGCAAAGACCGGGCAAGCCGGTTCAGTTCCTCGGTCTGCGCATCGCTGAAACCGGTCGTCCCGAGCACAAAAGGAGTGCACTTCTTACCGGCAACCGCCAGGTGTTCAAGTGCGGCTTCTACCGGCCCGAATTCGACGATACAGTCCGCGGCATCAGTCACGGTCTTGAGGTCGGATACGACCGTACCCCGACCGAGCGGCATTCCCAGTTGCGGATGACCGAATGCCTCTACCCCGCCGGCCAGCTCCATGTCCTCTTGCCGGCCAATGAGTTCCGCAACCGCGGCCCCCATGCGGCCGCAGGCGCCGGAAACAACAACCCGCGTCATTTCAAATATCAAATTGCAGATAGCAAAGTGCAAATTGAGGTTGTTCAATCTGATATTTGCTATTTGATATTTGCAATTTGAAATCCCTAGAGTAGTCCGTACTTCCGCAGCGCGCCTTCAATCACTTCCTTGCTCTTCTCGCTCGGCTCGCAGAGCGGCAGGCGCAATTCCCCGGCCGGCAGTCCGAGCATGTGCATCGCGGTCTTCACTGGAATCGGGTTAGACTCCACAAACATGGCCTTCACGAGCGGCAGCAGCCGCTGGTGCAGCGCCAGCGCCTCGGAGGTGCGGCTGCTCAGCATATGGTCACAAAGCAGGGCGACGTCCTTCGGCACGATGTTGGAAACCACCGAAACGACGCCGTTCGCGCCGACCGCCATCATCGGGAGGGTGAGCGAGTCATCGCCCGAGAGCACGGTCAAGCGTTCCCCGCAGCGCATGATGATTTCCGATGCCTGGTCAACGCTGCCCGCGGCTTCTTTCACGGCCTTGATATTCAGACAATCCCGGCATAGGCGCTCGAAGGTCTCAGGCAGGATATTCACCCCGGTCCGGCCCGGAATATTGTAGATTACCAGCGGAATCCCGACGCTCTCGGCCACGGCCCGAAAATGCCGGTATAGACCTTCCTGGGTCGGCTTGTTATAGTAAGGCGACACAACCAGCGCGGCATCCGCCCCAAGCTCCTCGGCCCGGCGGGTCAGGTCAATCGTCTTCCGCGTATCGTTGGTTCCGGTGCCGGGCACAACCGGAATCTTCTTGTTGGCCCGCGCCACCACCGTGGCAATCACCGTCTCCCATTCCTCGTGGCTCAGGGTTGGCGCTTCACCGGTCGAACCGCACGGCACCAGCCCGGACGTACCGTTCGCGAGTTGGAAGTCGACGTTCCGCTCCAGCCCGGCCCGGTCCAGCCGGTCACCTTTGAACGGCGTGACCAGCGCGGTGAATGAGCCTCTGAACATGTTGCCTCCTGCGTCAGGCCGGCGACTCGGTCACGGCCGCCGTTGCGACCGGCGGCGCCTCTTTCGCCGGTTCCTCAAGTAGCCGGTCAACCGCGCTCGCGTCCAGGCTTTCGTGTTCGAGCAGCGCCTCGGCGATGCGCGTCAGTTTGTCCTGGTGTTCAGCGACGATCTTCCGAGCCTGCTCTCCCTGCTGCTCGACCAGTCGCTTGATCTCCTCGTCAATCATCTGGGCAATCGCTTCTGAGTAGTCCCGCTGCATCCCGAAGTCCCGGCCCAGGAATATCTCCTCGCCCTTCTTGCCGAAGGTCAGCGGGCCCAGCCTTTCGCTCATCCCCCATTCGCAGACCATCTTCCGAGCGACCTGGGTCGCGTGGTCAATGTCGTCTCGGGCCCCGGTTGAAAGGTCATGGAAGATGAGTTCCTCGGCGGCCCGGCCCCCGAGCATGATTGCCAACTGGTTCAGCAGGTAGGTCTTGGAGTAGATCCTCCGGTCGTCAATCGGCAACTGCTGGGTGATGCCCAGCGCCCGGCCTCTGGGCATGATGGTCACTTTGTGGATCGGGTCCGTGCCCGGGGTCAGCTTGTTCACCAGCGTATGCCCGGCCTCGTGGAAGGCAATCCAGCGCTTCTCAGTTTCGTTGATGAGCATGCTCTTGCGCTCCGCGCCCATCAGCACCTTGTCCTTGGCGTCCTCGAAGTCCACCATTGTCACCGACGTCCGGTTTCGACGGGCGGCCAGCAGCGCAGCTTCATTCACCATGTTCGCGATGTCGGCGCCCGAGAACCCGGGTGAACCGCGCGCGAGAATCTTCAGGTCAACATCCGAGGCAATCGGGATCTTCCGGGTATGGACCTTCAGGATGCCCTCCCGGCCCACGACGTCCGGCCGGTCAACCACGACCTGCCGGTCGAACCGGCCTGCGCGGAGCAGCGCGGAGTCCAGGATGTCGGGCCGGTTCGTGGCGGCCATGATAATCACGCCCTCGGTCGTATCGAACCCGTCCATCTCGACCAGTAACTGGTTCAGGGTCTGTTCGCGCTCGTCGTGCCCGCCGCCCAGTCCGGCCCCGCGCTGGCGGCCGACCGCGTCAATCTCATCGATGAAGATGATGCACGGCGCATTACGCTTGCCCTGCTCGAACAGGTCGCGCACCCGGGCCGCGCCCACGCCCACGAACATCTCCACGAAATCCGAGCCGGAAATGGAGAGAAACGGCACCCCGGCCTCGCCGGCTACGGCCTTGGCCAGCAGGGTCTTGCCGGTTCCGGTCGGGCCCACGAGCAGCACACCTTTCGGAATCCGGCCGCCCAGCCGCTGGAACTTCTGCGGCGACATCAGGAACTCAATGACTTCTTTCAGCTCTTCCTTGGCTTCTTCCACGCCCGCGACGTCATTGAACGTCACCTTGGGCCGGTCCTCGGTCACGACCCGGGCCCGGCTCTTGCCGAACGTGAACGCCTTGTCCGAACCGGCCGACATCCGCCTGAAGAACAGGAACAGGAAGGCCAGCATCAGCAGCCACGGCACGATGTTGATGAGAATCGTGCCCCAGGCCGTCGGGCCGTGCGCCGCAACCTGGACGTTCTTCTCCTTCAGGGCCTTGAGCAGCTCCTCGCTCTCAAGTTCCGGCACCGTGGTCTTGAACAACTTGGCCTTCCGGCCGTCAATCGTCATCTGGGCCTTGAACTCGCCCGAAATGTCGTGTCCGGCAAAGACGACCGCAACGATGCTGTCCTCGGCCAGGTACGCCTGGAACCGGGAGTAGTCAATCGCCGGCCGGTCATACCGGCGGGAGTTCAGGTAAGCCCAGGCCAGCCAGGCAACCGCAAAGAGCAGAATCCAGATAAGCACCGGGCTTATCATCCGGCCGCGCTGAGGCGGCTGTTTCGCCATCATCTCACACCCCGGGAGCTCAGATTCCCGCTCTTCCAGTCGCTAATCGCACTACATTTCACAATCATGAATCTCCTCGTATTCTCTTTGACGCTGGCCCGGTTGGCCCGTCGGCTGCCAATAGCCCATAGAATTCCTTTCTGGTCACACAACAAAGGCAGCGAGTCGCGCTCGCGCCTGGGAATGCGGTCGTCAACCAGTATGTCCTGCAACTTCCGCGTCCGGCCGCCGAACGGTGCAAACCGGTCGCCCGGGCGACGCGTTCGAACCAAGAGCGGCAGGCTCACCACGTCCAGGTCAAAGACCTCCGTGTCACGACCGGCAAGTCCGGGCTTACGACTCGTCGACTTGACATCAAGTATGACTCGGAATCCGGCCGGCCGGTTCTCGCCCGGCACCCTGAGCACTGCCGGAATTCGAGACAGACTGGCACGCTGCTGACCAAGGAACAATCCTTTGGGTTCCTTCGCGCAGACCGTGTTGCCCGCGAAATGACCTCGGCCGCCAAGGCGGCCTGAGGCGATTCCCAGCACTTTGGACACGTCATCGAACGACAGGCCCGGAATCAGCAACTTGATTACCCTGCGTTGTATGCAAATATTGTATTTCAAAAGACTTGCAGTGTCAATGAACCAGCCGTCCGGGGCTCTTCGGGCGACGCGCCGGGCAGCACTCCGGGTCTGGCGCGCAAGACAGGCATCCTCCGCACGCAGCAGCTCGCTCGTGCGCAGGATTGCCTGAATGATCTGAGGATTCAGCTTCTTCAGAATCGGCACTACCCGATGCCGGACAAGATTCCGGCGGAACTCGAGTTTCAGGTTGGAAAGGTCATGACGGTAGGCAACATGGTGCTCAGCCAGGAATCGCTCGATGTCCTTGCGTTCGGCGCGAATCAAGGGCCGGACGATCAGACCGCGCCGCACCGGGATCCCGCTCAGGCCGGTCAGACCCGAACCGCGGCAGAGGTTGAGCAGGACCGTCTCGGCATTGTCGTTGGCGTTATGGGCCGTGACAATCCGGTTACATCCGAGAGACTCTGCCACCTGGTCCAGAAACCGGTAGCGCAATTCCCGCCCGGCCTCTTCCAGCGACAGTTTGTGCGTGCGCGCGTAACCGCGCACGTCAGCACTCATCACGACGCAGGAAATGTTCAGGCGCCGGCAGAGCTTCACAACCAGGTTCTGATCGTGGAACGCCGCGCGCCCGCGAAGGCGATGATTCAGATGAAAGGCCGAGAGCTGGATGCCCAGTCTGCGCGCGAGTTTCTTCAGAATCAGCAGCAGGCAGACCGAATCCGCCCCTCCTGAAACCGCGACCAGCGCCTTGTCACCAAGAACAAGCAGGTCGAAGTCCCGAATCGAGGCCTCGACCTGCCTGAGCAAAGTCACGCGAGTTACGTCTGGGAATGACGAATCACGGTTAAGGAAACGTCAGTCGTCACTGCGCGGTCGCCGCCTTGACCGCCTCCTCGAAGATGTCCATTCCGACCTTGACCTCTTCTTCATTTACGGTTAGCGGCGGGGCAAACCGGACCGAATTCGGCCCGCAGCCCTGCAGAATGAGACCCAGCTCGAACGCCTTCTCGACCATGGCGTTCCGCTTCTGCGGGCTCGGCTCCTTGCTGATTGAGTTCTCGACAATCTCGGCACCGATCATCAGTCCCTTGCCCCGGACGTCGCCGATGCACTCGTATTTCGACTGCATCGTTTCCAGCCGCTTCATGAACACCTCGCCCATCTTCCGGCTGTTCTCGACCAGGCCGTCCTGCAGCAGCTTGATCGTCGCTAGCGCGGACGCGGCGCAGACCGGGTTGCCGCCGAACGTCGAGGCATGGGTTCCCGGCTTCCAGCGCATCAGCGTATCTCGGGCCACGATTGCGCCAATCGGCATGCCGGAGCCCATTCCCTTGGCCAGGCAATAGATGTCGGCTTCGGTATCCCAGTGTTCGAGCGCAAACATCTTACCCGAGCGGCCCATCCCGGACTGGACCTCGTCGGCAATCATCAGAATCCCGTACTTGTCGCACAGCTCGCGCAGGCGCTGGTGATAGCCCGGCGGCGGCACAACGTAGCCGCCCTCGCCCTGAATCGGCTCGACCAGGATTGCCGCAATCTCCTCGGGCGGCGCGACGGTCCGCATCACGGTGTCCTCGATGTACTTCAGGCACTTGAAATCGCAACTCGGGTACTCGCAGTTGTAGGTGCAACGATAGCAGTAGGCGTACGGGACGTGAAACACGCCGCCCAGCATCGGCCCGAAATGCGACTTCTGGATGCTCTTGCTCGCAGTCAGCGAAAGCGCGCCCATGGTCCGGCCATGGAACGCGCCGAAAAACGCGATGAAGTACGGGCGTTTCTGCATGTGCCGGGCCAGCTTGGCCGCAGCTTCCACCGCCTCGGCGCCCGAGTTGCAGAAGAACACCCGCTTCTTGCTTTCGCCCGGACTGATTTCGACCAGCTTCTCAGCCAGCTCAATCTGCGAGGGATAGTAGTAGTCGGTGCCCGACATGTGAATCAGCTTCCTGGCCTGTTTGCTGATGGCGTCAACCACAGCCGGATGACAATGGCCGGTCGAGCAGACCGCAATCCCAGCGTTGAAGTCCAGGAACTTGTTGCCGTCCACATCCCAGACCCAGCAACCCTCGCCGGACTCGATTACCGCCGGATAGCTGCGGGTGTAGGACGGAGAAATGTACTTATGGTCCAGGCGCAGCAGCTTCGCCGCCTTCGGACCAGGGATTCTGCCTTGAATCTTAGGTTTCTGCACGACTCCTCCTCGATTCATATCATGAAGGTTTTCAGTAAGTTACATTAAGTGGTTACGCGCTCAAGGGAGTTGAACGCCAGACTTAGTGTGAGTTGATTATACGGCAAAAACGCACTAAGTCAACCCGGGCGACCGGCCCGAGAGACCGCGTCAGGAAGGCCCGAATGACCGGCATGTTGACTTGACCCATATCCCGGCATATAGTCGAACATGGTCTCGCCTGGATTTGTGCTGCATGGCCGGTCGGTGAATCTCCGCACCACGCGACCGTCCGACCTCGCGGACTATGAGCGCTGGGATGACCCGACGCGGAAAGCCTGGCAGACCGACGCCCCCTGGCTCAAGAGCCGGGCCGACGAGATTGGCCTGGCTGAGTGGCGCCGCAGCAACCTGGAGAAGCAGGTTCCGCCCTATCCGTTTCTTGAGGTTGAATCCGCACAAGGCGTCCACCTCGGCTGGGTGATTTGTTATCATCGCGGCGCTGACCCGCACATGACCGAGGTTGGAATCGACATCGTCGAGGACTCGTACTGGGGCAAAGGCCTGGGCACCGAAGCACTGAAACTCTGGATTGACTACCAGTTCCAGTCACGAAACCTGGGCCGCATCGGCTTCTCAACCTGGTCCGGCAACCCGGCCATGATTCGCGTCGGCGAGAAGCTCGGGTTTCAGGTCGAAGCCCGCATCCGCAACGGCTGTGAGGTCGGCGGCAAGTTCTACGACCGGGTCAAGCTGGGAATTCTCCGCTCCGAATGGAATCCGAACCCATGAAGGTGCGCTCAATCCGGCGCACCGAGATTTCCTTATTCGCCCGCCTGTCCACGAAGCCGCGGCGAACCGAGGAAGTCCTGGTCGAGATGTTCGAGAAGTGTGAATCCTGTCCTGAATGGTGCTTCGTCGGGCTCGAGAATCGCAAGGCCACCGCGAGAATCGGCTTCTGGGTGTTGCCTTCGATCATCAGCACGTTCCACGTGGGCTGGCTGGAAATACCCTGGCGCGAAGCGCGATTCAAGACCGGCACCGAACTCTGGCGCGAGGTTCTGCCCAGGGTTCGCAACTTCGGTGCGACGCACATCGAGTCGGCAATTGACTCGGACGACGAATATCACCCGCGCCGGGTCCGTTTCTATGAGGCCCTTGGGCTGCCGTGCATTCAGGAAAAGCAGGAGTACGTCTGGCACACCGGAACCGGCGTTTCCGAACCCCGCCCCGGCCTGGTCTTCCGCTCGCTCCGGGAGGTCGGGACCAACGCCTTCCTGCAGGCCATCGAGTGCGTCACCCGGGGAACCCTGGACCGCGAGGACCAAGTCGTGCGACGGGAAGAGAAACCCGGGGTCGCGGCGCAGTCCTATTTCGACATTTTGAGGGACATTGACTACACACCCGAACGCTGGTTGCTCGCCTTCACTCGACGCGGAGCGCTGGTCGGGCTGGCCGCGCCCCAGATGCTGAATGACACGGTCGGCGCAATCAACTACATCGGCGTGGTGCCCGGACAGCGAGGCAAGGGCTACGTCAACGCCCTGCTGAGCAAGGGTACAACGCTGCTGCGAGATGCCGGCGCCCGACAGGTCATCGCCAGCATTGACTTCCAGAATGCGCCGATGATTGCCGCCGCGGCGCGGGCCGAGTTCAAGCCGGAAACATCGTCGCGAATCTACCGGCTGAAGCTGTAACGACCCGGGCTCAGCGCCCGGGCCGCCAATCCGGCGTATGACCCTCGGCAATCTTCCTGACCGGAGGAGTGAAGTCGGTGACGCAGATGCTGTCATCGTCTTCAAACACGAGCCGCTTTCCGTCCGGAGACCAGCCCTTGGGAAACTCGCCAAGCAGATAGGCTTCCCGGCTCAACTGCATCTGGTTCGTGCCGTCCGCGTTCACTGAGAAGAGCCTGCCCCAGGGCAGGTCCGCGCCTTCCTGAAGCGGCTCGAACAGGATGTGCGCGCCGTCCGGGGACCACGCGCCGTCTATCGGTGCAAATCCCCACAGGGCGATGGTCTCGCTGTCCCTGAGTTGCGCAGTATGGGTGACCTGGCGGCCGGTGGTATCGCCCCATCCCAGCACGAAGAGCTCGTCAATATCGTTCACCGTGCTGTCCCGGAACCGCCACTTACCGTCCGGCGAGAACTTGTCAAAGACCCTTCGTCTGACCGGAAAACTGTCCTCAAGACCATTGTCGCTCAACGGCTGAAGCCCCTTGCCAAGAGCTGTCACCTGATATCGCAGAATCCTCGGCATCGCGTCTCCCCCTTCGTAAGGAAAGGTGAACGCGAACTCCAGACGCTTGCCGTCCCTTGCCCACTCCAGTTCAGAAACGTTCCAGTCGTGCAACGTATCCGGCAACGCCACTCGAGCGACACGCCGCAGGCTGCCCTTGTCCATCGGCGCAACGCAGACCTCGCAAACCCGGCCAGCCTTGCTCGCGCTGTCGGTCACGACTACCCCGGCAGGTCTGCCGACCCGTGCAAATGCCAAGCTGCCGCCATCCGGAGACCACGTCGGCAGTTTCAGGTCAGGGAGGTCCTGTGCAGTCGACAGCCGCTCCTCATTAGTGCCGTCCGCGTGAATCAAGAAGATGGCGCCATTACGCTCGAAGGCAATCTCGAACTGTGGCACGACTTCGACCGGATTCGTCACGAGCGCGAGCAGAGTCAGCGCGGCCACGCCGAGTTGCATCCTGAGCACCTAGAGCGCGAACCGCTCAGGCAGCAGCTTGCTCAGCCCGTAGGTCCGGGTTCGGCCCGAGCGATTCACCAGGATGACTCTCAGGTTCGGCGCGAACTCGGCCATAACCTGGCGGCATGCTCCGCACGGGCCGGTCAGAGGCTCGGTGGGAGTGAAGATGACCATTCGCACAAACTCCCTCTCCCCTGCCGCTATCGCGCTGAATATCGCACTGCGCTCAGCGCAGATGGTCAGCCCGTACGAAGCGTTCTCGACATTGCACCCGGCAAACACCTTGCCCGACTTCGTCAGCAGCGCGGCCCCGACCCGGAATCGCGAATACGGCGCATACGCGCGGCTTGCCGCCTTCTTCGCCGCCTCAATCAACTCCGTGTCTCGGTTCTTTGTCCTCATTTGAGCGTCTCTTTCATAAAACTCGTCCCACTCTCCAGCTTCGTAAGCCCGAGGTACTCCGCCGCGGTCTGGCCCAAGTCCGCAAAGCTCGCGCGCGCACCCAGGTCAGCGCCGGCCCGCACCGTCTTGCCGAATACCAACAGCGGCACGTACTCGCGCGAATGGTCGGTTGACGCCGTGGTCGGGTCATTGCCGTGGTCCGAAGTGATGAACAGCACATCATCGTCCCGCATCAGGTTCAACGCCTCGGGCAGCCGCCGGTCGAGTTCCTGTAGTCCCTGGTAGTATCCCTTCACGTCATTCCGATGTCCCCAGTCCATGTCGAACTGGATGAGATTCGCGAACAGGAGCCCGGGGAACTCCCGGCGGATTTCAACCAGCATGCGGTCAAAGCTCTCCATGTTGTTCACCGAATGGAAGGTGCGGGTGAATCCGCGCTGGGCAAACAGGTCGTCGAGCTTGCCGATGAGACTGACTTCCTGGTCGGCTGCCTTTGTAATGTCGAGCAGGGTCTGACCCGGCGGGTCGAGCGAGAAGTCCTTGCGCCGAGCCGTGCGCTTGAAACTACCCGGCTTGCCCGCAAATGGCCGGGCAATCACGCGCGACACGCCCCATTCGCCGATGAGAATCTTTCGCGCAGCCCGGCAGACCCGGTACAGCCGGTCAATCGGCAACTTGTCCTCGTGCCCTGCGACCTGGAACACGCTGTCGGCCGAGGTATAGACAATCGGGTATCCGGTCTTCAGGTGTTCCTCGCCATAGATTCGAATCGCTTCGGTGCCGGAGATACAGACGTTGCCGATGGACTTCGTGCCGGCCTCATTCTCGACCGCGGCAATCAGCTCAGGCGGGAACCCGTTCGGGAACACGGGAAATCCAGGTTTGGTCACCAGACCGGCAATCTCCCAGTGCCCGACCGTAGAGTCCTTGCCGTCTGAGACTTCGGCCATCTTGCCGAACGCCGCAGTTGCGTTTGTCGCAGGCGGACAGCCTTCGAGTGCAGTGATATTTCCCAGGCCCAGCGCCTGCATGTTCGACAGTTTCAATCCTCCGACTGCCTTTGCGGTATTCCCAAGGCTGTTGGACCCGGTATCACCGAACCGAGCAGCATCCGGCAGTTCGCCGACCCCGACGCCGTCAAGCAGAAGGATGATCACGCGCTTCATGATGGACTTTGTTGCCTCCTGCGGAAAGCGGAATGCGGACAGCGGAATGCGACCTCAGAGTGCCGGGGGCGGGATTTGAACCCGCACGCCGTAAGACATACGCCCCTCAAACGTACGTGTCTGCCAATTCCACCACCCCGGCACGATTCGGTTCGGCGGTCAGAGGGCATGAAACACGTAACGTATTATAGAGCGTCCGGTCCTTATGTCAACACCAGCCAGAATCCAGCATAGATTCAACACCGAGACACCAAGCCACCAATTTGAAATCGGAACTCCGTTCGGATTTCGGACTTTGAGCTTTGTTCGGACTTCGAGCTTTGAACTTAGGTTCTTCCCGTTTCGGGCCTAGGTATTTCCGTTATCGGGTTCATCGCTCATCGCTTCCGTTGTCGCTCATCTTTCATCATTCATCGTCCAGCGTTTCCTCGCTAGGGCCGGGTCAGGTGAGTTCTGCGCGGGTGAACCGGGCGCGGCCTATCGTTCCGGCGCGGGGCGAATGCGAACAGTCCGACAAACAGCAACAAAACCAGGGAGTTCAGCACGATTGACGTAATCGCTAACCTCCGGCCCCGAAACACGCCGCCGCTCCGGGCAATCTTGCGGAGTGCGACGATCGCGAGCGGTAGGCCGAGCAAGGGAAATGGGACCAGGCTCAGCGACCAGATCGCCATTTCACTGAAGTGAGGATGCTCGGCGGTCGGGCGCTCTTCCTCGCCCAGCGACTCCAGGTACATGCTGTGGTCCAGCACGACCATGACGATCAGCGACACAATCGGAATCAGCAGCAGGACCAGGTATCCAATCAGCCTCCCGGTCGAATAGCGGTGCACTTCCCGGGCGGCCCTCAAGAAAGTAATGACAAAACAGACCAGAAAGACGACCTGCAGGGCGATGCACACGAGGAAGAAGTCGCTCAGGGCTTTGGTCGCGTGTGAGGACGACATGCTGGGCGAGAGACTCGCGATTATCGCACGCAAAGTGACCGCCGCGATGAATGCGGCTAGGCTCAGGATGAAGAACGTCAGATATGTCTTCCGGTGGCTCCTGGCCTTCTCAATCAACTTCGCCCGGTCTCTCACGGCGTCAGGCAGCCTGGTCGAGACAGCCCGGGGAGTTGCCGTTGATTCCTGGTTCGTCATTGCCGCTCTCCTTTCCCAGCGCGGTCCTCTTCAATAGTCCGTACTGCTCATTCACGGTGCGCCAGCCTCCGTCCGGTTCCTGAGACAACCGAAGCGGAACGGCTCACCCATCCTACTTGCATGGAACGTTGTATCCGAGAATGCGGGCGATGTCAAGAGAAAACGATGCTCCCGGGTTTCACGACCCCGACCGCATTCGACCTCCGATATGAAACCCCGGTCGGGATTTCGGGCAGCAAATTTCCTCTTGCCAAGATTCGCAGAAATGTTATAATGTCTTCCAGTTAGAGACATTCCCAGCTCCGAATAAGGCGCACCATAGCGCCGGTTTAGCTGAAAGCAATCGCCAGCCGAAGTTGGAGAGACTAACCAGTCACAACTTGGTCCGAACCATCGGACAACGAACATCGTTTAGTTAATAGGTATTTGAACCAAGGAGAACGCATGGGAAGAGATGAGCGGCGATTCCATGGAAGGCCGCACGGAAGACACCAGCATCACGGGCCGCAACAGGGGCCGTACCAGGGGCCACGGCATGTCCGGCCGAATCGCCCGCATTTCCGCCATTTCCGGTCGGACGGACCACCCCGAGACCAGCAACCGCCCGCGGCGCAGCACATGCCGCAAGCGGGAGATAAGAAGGAATTCGAAGTCTACCAGACTCGCGGCCCGGGACACTCGCGCATCATGGGCAAAATCGAGTATGACATCCGCACGTTGCTCCGAATTGCCGAAGTTCCGGCCGACAAGGCATTTCTGTTACTGGCCTGCTCCCGCGAGATGTACTCGGACCTCGAGAATAACAAGAAGCCCGAGACTCTGCTGGCGGCGCTGGACGCCACCACCGACCGCTGGGTCGCCCGCGGCTTCGACTCCGAGATGGTTGAACGCATCCGGGCCAAGGTGACCGAAATCTTCAACTCGCTCAAGGCCCAGAAGCCCCCCGCTCCCCCTCCGCCGCCGCCCACGGTTACGACCGAGGTCGACGAGTCCGCCGAGTCCTGAGCGCAGGCTCGATAGTCGGAGGTAACCAATGGCCAAGAGGGTAATTGTCGCGATGCCGGGCGACGGCATCGGCAAAGCCGTTCTGCCCGAGTCAATCCGCGTGCTGAACGCGGCCGGGTTCGAGGCGGATTATGTTCACGCGGACATCGGCTGGGATTTCTGGTGCCGGGAAGGCAACGCCCTGCCCCAGCGCACGATTGACCTGCTGGCGAAGCACAGGATCGGGTTGTTCGGCGCCATCACGTCCAAGCCCAGGGACAAGGCCGCGACCGAGCTTGCCCCGGAACTCCAGGGCAAAGGCTTCACCTACTACAGCCCGATCGTCACGATGCGCCAGCTCTTCGACCTGAACATCTGTATTCGCCCGTGCATCTCATTCAAGGGCAACCCGCTGAACTTCATCCGGCGCGAAGGCAGCTCATTCGCCGAGCCGATGGTCAACGCGGTCATCTTCCGACAGAACACCGAGTGCCTTTACTGCGGCGTGGAATGGACCAACCCGCCACCAAACGTCCGGGCCGCACTGGAAACTCACCCGCGCATGAAACCATTTAAGAACGTCAAAGGCGAGGACCTGGCGATTTCGCTGCGCATCTTCACGCGCGGAGCCTGCCAACGGATTGCCCAGGCGGCGTTCGAGTACGCCAGGAAGTTCGGGTACAAGTCGGTGACCGTCTGTGAGAAGCCGAACGTCGTCCGGGAGACCTCAGGCATGATGGAATCCGAGGCGAAGAAGGTCGCGATGAGCTTCCCGGGCATCGCCCTCTGGTCCACTAATATTGACGCCCAGATGATGTGGCTGACCAAGAGCCCGGAAGACTACGGCGTAGTCCTTTCGAGCAACATGTTCGGCGACATCGCGTCGGACGGATTCGCGGGCCTGGTCGGCGGGCTGGGTTTTGCCGCGAGCGGCAACATCGGGCGCGAGGTGGCGGTGTTTGAGCCGACCCATGGCTCGGCCCCGAAGTATGAAAAGCTATCGCCCCAAATCGTCAACCCGATTGCCATGTTCCTGTCTGCGGTGATGATGCTCGACCACCTGGGCGAAAACGACAAGGCCGCCCGCATCAAGTCGGCCATTGCCCGGGTTATCGAGGAAGGCAAGGTCCGCACGTATGATATGCTTCGGCTGAAGGGCGGGCCGGATGTGTTCAAGCACGGCGCGGCCACCACGCAGCAGATGACCGACGCGGTCATTTCGAAACTGTGAACCAGCCATGATTGCGGCACAGGACATCGAACGAATCTTCGCCAATCAACTGGCGCGTATCCGGGACGACAAGCTCCGCCGGCAGGTAGTGGAAACCTGGCTGCTCGGGTGCAAGGAAGGCGGCTGGACGAGCGTCGAGGAACTCAGGAAGATGCCGTTCACCCTGCTCACCGACACGAAAGGCGTCGGCTTCATTGTGCACACGATTGCCGTCACCGAAGGCGCGCTGGCCCTGGTCAAGGCCCAGGCCGACAACTACGGCCGGATGCCCTACGAGGTCAACCTGGACCGGCTCATCGCCGGCGGGCTGCTGCACGATGTGGGCAAACTCGTGGAAACCGAACCGGACGGTAGAGGCGGGTATCAAATAAGCCTGAGCGGCAGGTGCACCCGGCATCCGGTATCCGGTTCAATGCTGGCCGCCCGCGCCGGCCTGCCGATGGAAATCATCAACATCATTGCCTGCCACGCCAGAGAAGGTGAAGGCCGGCCCCAGGTGCTGGAAACGATATTCATTCACCAGGCCGACTTCGCCACCTTCGACCCGCTAGCGATGATGAACAAAGGACAGATTATCCGCTGAACGATGGGTCTGACGATAATCGAGAAGATTATCAGCCGCCATTGCGGCCGGAATGTCAGGCCCGGCGACATCGCGGACGTGACCATTGCCGTGCGCGTGGCCCGGGATTTCGGCGGAGCCAATGTCGTGAAGAACCTCGAGGACCACGGTCTGCCAATCGCCGACGCGGGAAAGACGTTCTTCACGTTCGACTGCAATCCCTGCGGCTCGGACCAGAAGTATGCGGCCAACCAGCAGAAGTGCCGGGTGTTCGCGCGAAAGCACGGCATCCGGGTGTTCGACATTGATGCCGGCATCGGCACTCACCTGGCGATTGACGATGGCCTGATTGGCCCGGCCGGAACCCTGGTCTCAACTGACTCCCATGCCAACCTGCTGGGCGCAATCGGCGCCTTTGGCCAGGGCATGGGCGACCAGGACGTCGCCCACGCGTTTGCCTTCGGCAAGACCTGGTTCGAGGTGCCAGGAAGCATCAGGATTGTGCTCAAGGGCCGACCCGGCCCGGCCGCGACCGCCAAGGATGTCGGGCTCGCCCTGCTCCGGCGCTTTGGCGCGAATGGACTGCTCGACTTCTCGGCCGAGCTGTATGGCGAGTATGTCGACACGCTCACTCTTGACCAGCGAATTACCATCTCCTCGCTGGCGACCGAGATGGGCGCCATCATCCTGCTCTTCCCGCCGAGCGCGGATATCGTCAACTACTGCCGGGCGAAGTCTGAGCCGGTTCTTGCCGATCCCGACGCGCACTATGAGCAGACCGTCGAAATGGACATCTCCGGGCTTGAGCCGATGATTTCCCGTCCCGGCCATCCAGAGGACGTCGTGCGGGTCAGCGAAGTCGCGGGCCGGAGGATAGACTCCTGCTTCATCGGCTCCTGCACCAATGGTCGGATTGAGGACCTGACGGCCGCGGCTGCCGTTTTGAAAGGGCGCAAGACCGCGCCCGGTGTGGTTCTGAAGATCGTACCGTCAACCGACCGGGTCTGGCAGGAAGCGTTGAGAACCGGTCTGGTTGAAACGTTCAAGAAGTGCGGTGCACTTGTCGGCAATGCCGGTTGCGCCGGGTGCGCTGCGGGCCAGGTCGGGCAGAACGGACCCGGCGAAGTCACAGTGTCCACCGGCAACCGCAACTTCGCAGGCAAACAGGGCCTCGGCGAAGTCTATCTCGCTTCGCCGGCCACAGTCGCGGCCTGCGCGGTCGCTGGTGTCATCACGACCGCGGACCACGTCCCGGAGACGCCTGCCGCCTACCTCTTGCCGCCTGCCGCGCACGACCAGTCCCGCTCCTGCCCCGATTCGAGGTCAGTCGCAACCGACGTCCAGACCGAAAGGCCGCTCAAAGTCCGGGGACGGGTCTGGGTCATCCGGCAGGACAGCATTGATACCGACATGATTTATCATAACCGCTACCTGACCACGACGAAGCTGGCTGAAATGGGTCAGTACACGTTTGTGAATCTCAAGGGCTGGGAGGATTTCGCGCGCAAGGCGAGGCCCGGCGACATCATCGTCACGGGCAAGAACTTCGGGGCCGGCAGTTCGCGCCAGCAGGCGGTTGACTGTTTCATCGGCCTCGGCATCAGCGCCATCATCGCCGAATCGTTCGGGGCAATCTACAAACGCAATGCCATCAACGCGGGCCTGCCGATTGTCAGCGCCGACCTTTCAAAGGTCAATCTGAAGGACGGCGATGAAATCGAAGCCGACTTTGCGGCCGGCCAAATCACGGTCCTGTCCGCAGGTACCAGGGTCCAGGGCCGCCCGTTCTCAGAAGTGCAGATGTCAATCTACCGGCGAGGCGGTCTGTTGGCCGGATGATGCCGAGATGTCCATGACTTTCGCTGAGAAGCTGCTGGCCCGGAAAGCCGGACTCAAGGAGACCGCGCCT
>Ga0209777_10002259_pt1 | contig 25805 bp, 19 predicted proteins | sample FrelakmetHBP12HB_FD_187147 | JGI IMG/M metagenome (GOLD analysis project Ga0209777, IMG submission 187147) | Freshwater lake sediment microbial communities from the University of Notre Dame, USA, for methane emissions studies -HBP12 HB (SPAdes)... | ecosystem: Environmental > Aquatic >... | reverse complement strand
GATCTAGTTGCCAGCGCCGGTGGCCTGCACGGCCACGCCGGCGTCAGGGATGTAGAGCTCGCCCGGATCGTCATGCGGAAGGCGGAAGCGGTAGGTGGTGGTCGTCGGGACCATCAAGTAGCCTTCGAAGTAGGCGCTGTTCTCGCCCTGGTCGGCGAAGGCCGTGATGACCTGGCCGTCCTGGCTGGTGTGATTGAACGCGAGCCATCCATTGGCGGCAGTCTTGCCATCACCATTATCGTTGGTGAAGCCGGTGTTGCTCTCGATGGTGGCCCAGGGGGGCAGGGTACTGGCCCGATCCCCCTTGAAGGTGGGGTCGTTCGGGCCGCCGGGAAGCGTATTGTTGACGATGGGGTTAAACTTGGGGCAATAGTTCTGCCAGCCGCTGCCGTAGAAGCCGAACCAGGCCCGGACGCCGTTCACGATGTCGAGGTTCCCGGTACGGCCGGAGAACTCGGCGGTGCCGCCGTCGCCGAGGACGAGGGTGGCGGCCGTCGGGGTGCCGCTGGTCGTCATGAGGACGTGATTATTGCCGGCGACGACGAGGCCGCTGCCGCTGACGTTGATCGGGTTGCCGGTGTAATCGCTCGCGGCGCCCGTGAGGGTGACCGTGCCGCCCTTCATCGCAACGGTGCCGGTGCCGAAGGCGCCGAGGGCGAGGTTGGTGTTGCCGTTCCAGGCCTCCAGGGTCGAGGCGGCGCCCACGGTGCCCGTCACGGTGCTCAGGTTCAGATCGCCGATGCCCTTCTTCGCCAGGACGCGGCCCTCGGTCGCACCCGTGTCATTGAGGGCGCCGAGGGTCAGCGGCACGGAGTTGTTCAACGTCAGGTTGCCGTTCAGGGTGACGGCGCCGAAGGTGCCTGAGGGCGCCGTGCCGGTGACGTTCACCGTCGCGCCGGCGGCGGCCGCATTCAGGGAGCCCATGACGACGCCCGTGGCGGTGCCCGAGGTCTTGAGCGCCAGGCCCACGTTGCCGTCGACCGTAAGGGTGTTGGCGGCGTAGGTGGCGGCGACGGTCGTCTGCGTCAGGCTCACCTTGCCGCCGTCGTGGACGACGACCTGGGCCGCGCCGAGGGAGCGACCCTTCGTGCCCACAAGCGTGCCGCCGCTATTGACGGTCAGCATGCCGGTCAACGTCGCGTTATTGTTGGCATTCTGCAGGGTCAGCGTGCCGAAGTCGCCGATGGTGGCCGTCACGTCAGCGGTAATCTGACCTGAAATGGTCAGGGACCCGGCGTCAATAAGGGACCCGCCGGACAGGGTCAGCACAAGGCTGCCACCGTCGCCCTGGATGGCGACGAGCGTCGCGATCGAGTGCGCCCCCGTGCCGCCCGTAACGTCGATCTCCCCGGTGGTCAGCACACAGGCGCCCACGTTGCTAAGGCTGTAGGCGCCGTCGGTGAACTTGATGGTGCCGGTCAGCTGGCTACCATCGAGCAGCACGGCGCCATAGTCGATGCCGTCGGTGCCGAACTCGGCCGTGTCGCCTGACAACGACGGCGGCCCGCTGTTCGGGGACCAGTTGTCGGCGTCGGTCCAGTTTATCCCGTCGTCGCCCCCCGTCCACGTGTAGTAATCTGCAACTGCCGGCGTACCCAACAGCGCCAGCACCACCGCCAGCAAGATACCCGTGCCCACCCGATTGCTACCTGACATGGCAAGCTCCTTGAACACGTGACCCGTCACCCCAGAAATGTGTTTAGATGGCATCATATAACCCGATAGTGCGAACCGAATGGCGGCCCGGATAAAAGGCAAAAGGCCGGCCCCTGCGAGGGGTCGAGCACCGCCATACGACTTCCCGATGATCCGCCGCGTACTCGGTCTCGGCACTAGAAGCGCCCCTTTTCGGGCAAGAAAACGCACTTCTCTGACGCTCTATACGGCAAAAGCAGGCTCGCGGATCGACGTGCATACCGCAGACTTGTCCGATGGGAACGAGGCCCATGCCCGCTTGTCGGGTGAAATATAACTCAAATTGCGGCAAATGCAAAACGAATTCGCAGAAATTCACATTTGGGGCCATCGCCCGCCCAGACACCATAACTTCACTATATTGCCCACCTTATCTCTCTTGGCGGAATTTCCAACCCGCCTACCTCCCGCTTGCTCGTAAAAATCGCACAAGATCGCCGGTCGCATGGGCGTGTCACGCCTCGCCGACTTCACAGCGAGCGCCCGGCAAGCCGGGCGGCGAAATGTGACACAGTTGTCTCATTGTCACAGCGAGCGCCCGGCAAGCCGGGCGGCGAAATGTGACACAGTTGTCATTTTCAGAAAGGCCTATTGCCCAGCCGGTAATACCTTGTAATAATAGAGTCTGGCCCGGCAGGCGTTTCGGGCCGTTCTACGGAAAGGTCTGCCATGGCCGCACGCGGGGACAAGCCGCACGTCATCACATTCAAGGCCGATCCGTCGCTGGAAGAGGCCCTGCGGCGGATTCCGAACCGCTCCGAGTTCATCCGGGGGGCGATCCTGGCGTCGCTCGAGAACCTGTGCCCCCTGTGCGAGGGGACGGGCCTCCTCTCGCCGAACCAGAAGGCCCACTGGCAGGCGCTGGCGGCCACGCACTCGGTCGACGAGTGCCAGGGCTGCCACGAGGCGCACCTGGTGTGCAAGAGCGCGCCTGAGACTCCTATACATAGCGACAACGCGCATTAACAGCCTTTTGGCGGCCTTTTTCGGGGATGATTTCAAAAGGACGTGCGCATGTATAATGCCACATGGCTTCTCGCGACGGCCGCGCTCGCCCTCCTGCCCGCGGCCTGCGCGCCCGCGCCCGACGCGCCCGCGCCGCGCCTGACGGCGGCCGTGTGCATCCTCCCCCAGGCCTGGTTCGTCGAGCGGATCGGCGGCCCGCGCGTCGAGGTCCTCACCCTCGTCGCCCCGGGCCAGAACCCCCACACCTACGAGCCGACCCCCAAGCAGATGGCACGCCTGGCCCACGCCCGGGTCTACTTCAGCGTCGGCTTCCCGTTCGAAAAGCAGATCCTCGAAAAGGTGACGGCCGATAACCCGGCCTTGCACCTGGTCGACACGCGGGCCGGCGTCACGCTCCGCTACCTGACGAAGGAGGAGGCGGCCCACGAGGAAGCCGAGCACGGCGGCAAAGAGGGGCACGGCCAGGAGGCAGGCGAACCCGATCCGCACTTCTGGCTGAGCCCCCGCAACGCCGGCATCATGGCGGCCACCATCGCCAAAGGACTCGCCGAGGCCGACCCCGCCCATGCCGCCGAGTACCGGGCGCGGCGCGAGGTTCTCCAGGCCGATCTCGACAAGACCGACGCGGCCCTCGCCAAGGCCCTCGCCCCCCTCAAGGGCCGCCCCCTTTTCGTGTTCCACCCGGCGTTCGGCTATTTCGCCGACGCCTACGGCCTCAAGCAGGTGGCCGTCGAAATCGAAGGTAAAGAGCCCAGTGCCAAGCAGTTAGGCGCCATGATCGACGAGGCCCGAAAGGCGGGTGCCCGGGTCGTCTTCGTTCAGCCCCAGTTCTCGAAGAAGAGCGCCGAGGCGGTCGCCAAGGCCATCGGCGGCGTGGTCGTCGAGATGGACGACCTGGCGCCGGACTATCTCAAGAACCTCGACGACATGGCCGCCAAAATCGAGAAGGCCCTGGCCGGGACGCCTTGAATCGCCGGGCGGTGCCGGTGGGCTTCATTATATATAAAGAGGCAAAGAGGCGAGCTCACGCAAAGCCGCAAAGACGCAAAGGGAAAAGGAAAGAGTCGACATAAGAGAGCACGGAAAGGCCGCCATAGGAGTGATGGGCCTTGTTGCGTCTTTCCGTTCTCTCGGGTTCTTGACGTCTTGCGTCTCTCTTGGCGTCTTTGCGGCTTTGCGTGAGGCGCCGTGGCCTCTGTTTTGCGTCTTTCTGTTTTCTCTGGCTCTGACGTCTTGCGTCTCTCTTGGCGACTTTGCGGCTTTGCGTGAGGCGCCGTGGCCTCTGTTTTCAGCATCGGCAAGTGAGGCCTTATCCGAGGAGGGAGGCTCGCCTTGGCCACGCCCGTCATCCAAATGCACGACGTGTCGTTCTCCTACGACGGCCAGACCGCCCTGGAGGACGCGACGCTGTCCATCGGCCAGCGCGACTTCGTCAGCGTCGTCGGCCCGAACGGCGGCGGTAAGACGACCCTCCTGAAGCTCGTCCTGGGGCTCCTCTTGCCGCAGAAAGGGACGGTCCGGGTCTTCGGCCTCCCGCCCCGCGAGGCCCGCCATCGCATCGGCTACTTGCCGCAGGCCGTCGTGGTGGACCTCAAGTTCCCCGTCAACGTAATGGACGTGGTCCTGATGGGCTGCCTGTCCCCCTCGCGCTGGGCGGGGCGGTTCAGACGCGCGGACAAGGCGGCCGCCGAGCAGGCCCTTCGCGACGTGAACCTGCTGGACCTTCGCAGCCGCCCCTTCTCCTCGCTTTCCGGCGGCCAGCGGCAACGGGCACTCATCGCGCGAGCCCTGGCGGGCGCGCCGGAGCTTCTCCTCATGGACGAGCCCACCGCCAGCCTCGACCTGGCGGCCGAGCAGGAACTCTACGACCTCCTCAAGGACCTCAACGAGCGGCTGACGATCGTCATGGTCTCGCACGACATCGGCTTCGTGTCCCAGGTCGTCAAGACCGTCGTCTGCGTCAAGCGGCGCGTCGCCGTCCATCCGACGTCCGAGGTCGGCGGCGAGATCTCTACCGCGATCATCCAGGAGATCTACGGCGGCGAGATGCGCCTGATCCGCCACGACCGCCACGTCGGCCAGGAGGGCCACGGCCATGACTGAGTTCTTCGACGCCCTCGGCCGCAACCCGTTCCTCCAATATGCGTTGGTCGCCGGCCTCCTGGCGAGCGTGGCCTGTGGCATCGTCGGCACCTACGTCGTCGTCCGCCGCATCACCTTCATCGCGGGCGGCATCGCCCACACGGTCCTCGGCGGCATCGGCGGCGCCCTCTATCTTCAGAAGGTCCATCACCTGGAATGGTGCCACCCGATGTACGGGGCCGTCGTCGTGGCGCTCCTCGCGGCCATGATCATCGGCCTCGTGAGCCTGCGGGCGAAGCAGCGCGAGGACACCGTTATCGGTGCCCTCTGGGCGATCGGCATGGCCGCGGGCGTCCTTTTCATCGCCCTGACGCCGGGCTACTCGGTCGACCTGATGAGCTACCTTTTCGGCAACATCCTGATGGTGACGCCCAACGACCTGTGGCTCATGGTCGCGCTGGACGCCCTGGTCGTTCTCATCGGCCTGGCGTTCTACAACCCGCTCCTGGCGGTCTGTTTCGACGAGGAGTTCTCGCGGATCCGCGGCGTCCGCGTCCCGTTCTATTACCTCCTGCTCCTCGGCATCACGGCCCTGACGGTGGTGCTCCTGTCGATGGTCGTCGGCATCGTCATGGTCATCGCCTTGTTGACTTTGCCCGTGGCCATCGCCGGCTACTTCTCCCGTCGCCTGTGGCACACGATGGCCCTCGCCACGGTCCTTTCAATCCTCTTCACGGCCTCCGGCCTGGCGATCTCCTACAGTCCGAACCTGCCCAGCGGCGCCACGATCATTCTCCTGGCGGGGGCGGCGTACCTGCTGGTGACGATCGGTTCGTGGGTGGTCAGGTTGCGGAAGGGGTAGAAAGGCAGTGACTGAGTTACTGAGTGACTGAGTGCCTGAGTAACAGAGCGACTCATCCGCGTACACCGGGTGCCATGCTTTCGCGCCTTTGCGAAAGCATGTTTGCCCGCAGGTCTAAGAACATGCTTTCGCAACAGCGCGAAAGCATGGCACCCACAAGATCATGGGCGACGGTGCTCTTGCCTCATGCCGGCGCCAACGAAGGCATATCGTCGTGGATCCTGCCGGCAAGCACTCGCCCAGCCTTTTTCTTGTTCACGCCCCCCCACTGCTTGAAGAAGAATGGGACTTGGGCTGCCGCACATTGGTCTCGGATGCTTGTGACCCACTCCGGTTTCATCGGCCGCGCGCCGGGGCCGGACTCACCGCCCGCCACGACCCACCCGATTCCGGTAAGGTCCAGGCCATGAATCGGGCCCAGGAGCGGTTCGAGGGACAGGAACTTCACCGCCGCCCTGGTCCGGCGGACGTGCTCGATGCGGTAGACGTAGTCGGCATTCTCGACCGTTACGCCCATCCACACATGCGGCGGCCAGTCGAGCCGGGGAGCAAGCTCCAACAGCCTTTCGGACCGCTTCGTCAGAATCTGGAACGTGTGCCAGTCCGCCTGGTGCATGACGCCAAAGACCTTCTGGATGAACTCAAGGGGAACGTCTTCGTGGAAGAGATCGCTCATGGAGTTCACGAAGATCATCTGGGGCTTCTTCCACGAAAGGGGCAGCCTCAAGGACGTGGGATGCAGGGCCACCTCGAACCCACGCGCATAATTCGGCTGCCCCATGGCCCGCAGCCGCAGGGCCATGCGCTCGGCGTAGCAATGCTGGCATCCGGGGCTGGTCTTGGTGCAGCCGGTGACCGGGTTCCAGGTCGCTTCGGTCCATTCGATGGCGGAGTTAGCGCCCATCACGCAGTCCTTGCTGCGCCACAGTCCCTGAACGGCCATGCGTCAGTTTCTTCAGCCCGAGACGATAGGTCACGAGCCGCGCATAGAGAATAGCCAGACCCCCCGCCACCGCACCCCAGAAGACTTTCGTCAGAAAGAGCCCGACAAACCATTCGACTTCGCCATGCGGCTCGCCTTCGAATAGGGGCGCGTACCTCGATTCCCGCGGCCATGGGCAGAACGCCTGGAACGTCGATATCCAGGCGGATATGGGCACCCAGGCCGCAATGGCCGCCATCGCTGACCAGCGGCTGAGTTCGTCCGTCTTCCGTAAGAACGCGTGCGCCAGGACGATCCACGTGACCGTGATCGCCAGGATGGCCACGCCTTCAGTGAGGGCCATACGCAAATAGTTTGTTTGGTTGGCCTCCTCAAACGTTGCGCCTATGCCCCAATGCATGAAGTCGGCCAACATCCTGGCGGCCGTCGTGGCAAGGGACACGGATGTCACCATAGCCAGGACCGCCAGGATGTGTGTCCCCCACGCCGCCCGGGGGCAATCCGGTTTAGGGCGGCTCATGAAGCGCGCCACCAGCCCGGCACAGAGAACGGCGATGGCGAGGGTGAAGGCCATGTTGATCAAGGCGCGGATGACAAAATAGGAAGCGGGGGCGGGGCCGGGCGGCAGCCACCTCACCAGGAGGGTCACGCTATAGAAGTTGGTGCCAATGGTCAATCCTGCCATCAAGGCGGGGGCAAGGACGGACCATTCCGCCTTTCGGTCGATATCGGCCTCTACGTAGAAGAACGGCAAGATGACGACGAGCGGCGCCAGGCAGCTCACCGGCATGAGGAGTGCGAGAATAGCCCAAAACAAAGTTTCAGGAGGATGCGCATAGAGGAGGAACAAAGTGCCCCACATAGCCAGAACGGCGAACCCGAACAGGTAAACCACGATAGCCCAGATGTGACGCCGCAGAATCGTCATTGACAAACCTCCCGCGTTTCCGGCGGTCGTGGCAGCACCCAATCGATTCATCATCTACAATCCAATTAACAAGTCAAACTGATTCCACGTTGGATGCCCCGGTTTTCGTTTTGCCTCAGCCCCGACAGGGGCGTGTGATAGTAGCCACGCGGCGCAAGCCCGTGGAACGAGGTCGACCGCGATTCCATTCCTCTTTTCCGTTCGAGCCCCGTCGGGGCGAGTGAAACGGCGTTCAGTCGCCCCGTCGGGGCTACAACATCAAAAAGAGAACATGAATCGTGCCACACCGAGCCTCCACGGCCTTGCGGCCGGGGCTAGAGCGCAGGCGCCCCGCCGGGGCTGAGGCGACGAACACGGCAACAACAGCAACAACAACGACCGGTCATGGCATGCCATGACCCTACAAGAACAACGGCTACATCGAAGGCAAACGGCCACCTCTCACCCTACCCTCTCCCGCAAGGGGAGAGGGAACAACGGCCGGGCGGCCACGCAGGGCCGCCCCTACGAACGTCCACGTCAACGCACGTGGTCAACAGCATGAACGCGATCACGGGTTGGCAAGCAACCCGTGGCACACGAAGAAGTCAACCCTTCGACAAGCTCAGGGCAGGCGGCCGGGCGGCCACGTGGGACCGCCCCTACGGAAGGCAGCACCGCACAAGACCTTGCAGCTTGGCAGACCGCCGGGTATTACTGACGTTCATCCAATCCCCGGAACGGAGGATTCCCATGCTGAGAGCACTCGCCTTGGCGGCTTTCCTATTGGCGGCAACGACGGCCTCGGCGGCCGAACAGACCGTGTGGCAGATCGGGAAGCCCGATCACAGCTACGCGGAGTTCGCCATCGCCGGGGACTACCACGCCTACGAGGCGAAGGTCGGCCAGAAGCCGGTCGTGTTCGAGGTCGGGAAGAGCGAGGCCGCGCGCGATTGGCCGTTCATCCAGCCCGGCCCCGCCGATCCGTGGGCGGGGGGACGCGAACATCCGTTCACGATCCGGTTCGCCCTGGAGGCGGAGCCGCGCGGGATCTTCACGCTCCGGATCGAGCTCGTCGACGTGCAGAAGCCGATGACGCCGTCCTACCGCGTGGCGGTCGGCGGGCGGACGGCGGAATATCGGCTGGAGCCGGGCGGGGGGGACGGATCGCTCACGGACCCGCACGCCGGGAAGCCCCAGAAGCTGGAGCTCGCCCTGCCGGCAGACCTCTTCAAGAAGGGGCCGAACGACATCGTCCTTACGACCGTCGGCGGGTCGTGGGTCGAGTACGATGCGGTCACGCTCCTTAACGATCCCGACGGCAAGATGCCCGAGGCCGCGGTCCAGACGCTGACGGCGACGGCCACGCCCTTCTTCATCCGGCATGGCGACGAGATTGGCCGCGCGATTGACGTGGGCGTCACGCTGACCGCCCCGGCCTCGGAAATCGCGATCCGGGCCGAGGCGGGCGGAAAGACGTTCGACCTGCCCATTAAGCAACTGGCGGCGCTCGGGTCCGTAACCGGCGAAATCGCCATCCCGGACTCGCCCGAACCGCAGGAAGTGAAGATCACCGCGACGGTTGCGGGTAAGTCGAAGTCGACCACGGTCCAGGTGCTGCCGCAGAGGAAGTGGCGGATCTACGTGGCCCCGAGCTCGCACACCGACATCGGCTACACGGACCTCCAACCGAAGTGCGCCGAGACGCACAATCTTAACGCCGACAAGGCCGTCGAGCTGGCGGCGAAGTTCCCGGACTTCAAGTGGAACATGGAAGTGGCGTGGCAGGCCGAGAACTACCTGGCGACGCGGAAGGGGGAGAAGCTCGACGCGTTCCTCAAGCTCGCCAAGGAAGGCCGGATCGGCGTCCAGGCCCTCTACTGCAACATCCTGACGGGCCTCTGCTCGACCGAGGAGGCGTGCCGGTTCACCTGGTTCGCCCACACGCTCAAGGAGAAGTACGGCATCCCGTACCGAAGCGCGATGATCAGCGACGTGCCGACCCAGGAGGCCACGGTGCCGATGATCCTGGCGGCAGCGGGCATCCGGTACTTTTCGAGCGGCGTCAATAACGACCGCGGCTACACCTTCACGCAGCTCTACGCCAAGTCGCCCTACTGGTGGGAGGGGCCCGACGGCAGCCGCGTCCTCATGACGGACGTCCCCGGCTATGCCCACGCCCAGGGCTGGGGCCTCGACACGACCGTCGAGCAGGCGCGGCCACGCGTCATTGCCGCGCTCAAGGGGTACGAGGGGCGGAAGGACTATCCTTATGATGCCGTGTTCCTGCACGGGGCGGTGAGCGACAACTGCGCGATGAACCCGCAACTGGCCGACGTGGCCAAGGCCTGGAACGAGCGGTACGAGTATCCGAAGGTCATCCTCTCGCACAACACCGAGTTCTACGAGTACGTCGAGAAGCAGTACGGCGACAAGCTGCCGGTCGTGCGCGGCAGCGGCGGGACCTACTGGGAGGACGGGGCGGGCTCGTCGGCCCAGGAGACGGCCCTCGTCCGCAACGCCCACGAGCGGATCACGGCGGCCCAGACGATGCTGGCCCTCGCGCGGCAACTGAAGCCCGAGATCGAGTACCCCGCGAAAGAGATCCAGAGCGCGTGGCGGCAGTGCCTCCTCTATGATGAGCACACCTGGGGCGCGGCCGGGTCGATCGGGGCGCCCGACAGCGACATGACCAAGGCCCAGTGGAAGATCAAGGCCCAGTACGCCGTTGACGCCGACAAGGAAGCGAAGGCGCTGGCGGACGGGGCGGCGAAGGCGCTGGCGGGGCTGGTGAAGGGGCGGGGACTGGTCGTGATGAACCCGACGGACGCGGTGAGGACAGACATTCTGGAGGTCAAAGGAGGGCTCCTCGCGGACCGCAATAACGGGTGTCGTCTCGGCGAGAGGACAATCCGCGTCGTACGTGAAGTGCCGGCCCACGGCCTGCGAGTGGAGGCGCCTGCGGATCAGCCCGCTGCGCCCGCTGCCGAAGAGCTGCAAGGCACGACCATCGAGAGCCGCTACTATCGCATCACGTTCGACCCCGCGACGGGCGGCATGACGAGCCTGTTCGACAAGGAACTCAATCGCGAGCTTCTCGACACGGCCGCGCCGTACCGCGCCAACCAGTACCTCTACGTCTCCGGCGGCGATGGTAGCCGCATCGTCGCGGGAGGGCCGGTCGAGCCGAAGCTGACGGTGAACGTGCCCGAGAAGGCCACGCTCAAGCGGCTGAAGCTCGGGACGCTCGGCGAACGGATGATCATCGAGACTTCCGCCGTCCAGACGCCGAAACTCGTCTCGGAGGTGACGGTGTGGAACGACCTCAAGCGGGTCGACATCACCAACCGCCTCCAGAAGATCGCCACCTATAAGAAGGAAGGCGTGTACTTCGCGTTCCCGCTGGCCGGCACGAAGCCGACGATCCGGTATGAGGTGCCGGCGGGCGTCGTCAACGCCAATAAGGACATGCTGCCCGGAGCGTGCTACGAGTGGTTCACGGTCCAGCACTTCGTGGAGGTCGAGACGGCCGACGTGGCCGTGGCGTGGGCGACGCCCGACGCGCCGCTCGTCTGCTTCCAGGACATCTTCCGCGGCCGGTGGCAGAGCCCGGTCGAAATGAAGAACGGCTACCTCTTCGCCTACGTGATGAACAACTACTGGCACACGAATTACAAGGCCGGGCAGGACGGCGACTTCCTGTTCCGCTTCGCCCTGACGAGCCGCGCAAAGAGCGACCCGGCGGCCTCGGCCCGGTTTGGCGCGGCCGTGGCGTCGCCGCTCATGGCTGTGACGGCGGAGGCCCAGGCGGGCGGCGTACTTCCGGCGAATGGCGCGGGCCTCGTCGAGGTGGCCGAGCCGAACGTCATCGCGGTGAGCGCCAAGCAGGCCGACTCCGGCGCGGGCCTCGTCATCCGCCTCTGGGAGGCCGGCGGCCAGGCCACAACCGCCCACGTCCGGTTGCCACAGGGCAACGCGAAGAAGGCCACCGCCTGCAACCTCGTCGAAGAGCCGCAGGGCGAGTTGGAGGTGAAGGACGGTGCGATCGCCGTCCCGGTGAAAGGCCACGGCTTGGCGACGGTGATCGTGGAGTAGCTTTGCCGTCACCGGCATAGACATGTGGCACCGCCGCCCTCGGCGGTGAGGGTGTCCTGCTGCCATTCTGCACCGCCGAGGGCGGCGGTGCCACAATCACTAACTTATTGACGTTGAAGGGAAGTCCGCGTAGAGTGCCGGAATCGCCGCACGCCCGGTCGGGTGCCTTCCAATCAAGGAGAATCCGATGTCGAGAGCCGCAACCGTAACGATGGGCTTCCTCGCCGTCCTGGCGGCCGCGCTCGTGGGCTTGCCGGCCTCGGCCGCCGAGCTCTGGACGGAGAACGCCCAGGACGCGATGGCCCAGGCCGCCAAGGAGAAGAAGGACCTCCTGATCGACTTCACCGGGTCCGACTGGTGCGGCTGGTGCCAGAAGCTCGACAAGGAGGTCTTCAGCCAGGACGCCTTTGTCGCCGAGGCGCCGAAGAGCTTCGTCTTCCTGAAGCTCGACTTCCCCCACAACCGGCCCCTCTCCGACGAGACGAAGAAGCAGAACGCCGAATGGCAGCAGAAGTTCTCGGTCCGCGGCTATCCCACGATCATCCTGGCCGATGCCACGGGCAAGCCCTACGCCCAGACCGGCTATCGCCCCGGCGGAGCCGACGAGTATCTGAAGCACCTGGCCGAGCTTCGCCAGGCCCGCGAGAAACGCGACCAGGCCCTGGCCAAGGCGGCCGCCGCCCAAGGGGTCGAAAAGGCCAAGCTGCTCGACGCGGCCCTGTCGACCATGGACCCGGACATGGTCCTCGGCGCCTATAGCGACACGGTCGCCGAGATCATCAAGCTGGACGCCGACGGCAAGGCGGGCCTGAAGGCCAAGTACGAGGGCCGCGCGCTGGTGAAGAAGATCACCGCGACCCTCCAGACCGGCAAGTTTGACGAGGCCATCGCTCAGGCTGACGACGCCCTCAAGACGGTCGGCGCCACCGGCGAGACCGCCCAGGACCTGTTCTTCGTCAAGGCCCTGGCCTCGTTCAACAAGAAGGACATGCCTGCCACGAAGACCGCCCTCGAGGCGGCCCTGAAGGCCGCCCCCGATTCCAAGAAAGCGCCCCAGATCAAGGATGTCATCGACCGGCTCTCCAAGGACGCCAAGTAGGCTTGAACACCGACCACCGACTCCCAACATAGGCGCCGCGCGTGTCGCAGAAGGAGATCCGATATGTGGACTGCGACAGCGACCTGAAGCGGCGAGTGGGCGAAGCGATGGGGGAGGTCGCAGAACGGCACATCCGGCTGGCGGATGGATTCGCGTTGGTCGCGATGGAGGGAGAAACCCCCATCGGCCTCATCGCCGTCTACAAACGGCGCCTGCCGCCCCCGCTTCCTGAAACATACGAAGGATTCATCAACATCATCGAGGTCTCCGCGGCCCATCGCAGGCAAGGCATCGGCAGGCGACTGGTCGAGATGTCCATGGAACATTGCCGCGCGCTGGGGCTCCACCAGATCCGCGCCTGGAGCTCGGAAGACAAGACGGCAGCCATCTCCCTGTGGAAGGCGCTGGGCTTCGCGCTCTGCCCGGCAACCGAGCGTCCCCGAGGCCAGGAGGTGAAGGGCTACTTCGTCGCGTATCAATTGGCCGTGTAGGGTGGTCGCCGCGGCGACCACGCGGTGAAGTTTGCCATGGGCAGAGCGTAAGCTAGGGGGACACAAGACCATGTCGCTTATTGACGACGCAATTGAGGCACTCAAAGCAAAGAACATTGCCGAACCAAGGATCGTTCCTCCGCCCACACGCGAGCAGATTGCCGCTGCGGAGGCCGCTCTTCAGATCAAGTTCCCTCCCACCTTCCTTGCATTCCTTGCGCGTTGTGGAAGCTATTTGCTTCCTTATTGGGAGACGTATTGGGTCGGCGACAAGTCTCTCGGGTATCGAAACATTGTCAAGGCAAACTTCAGCGAACGCGAAGAGGTGGATTCGGCCTTGCCGCCGTTCCTGGTATCTTTCCAGAACAACGGCTGTGGCGACCAGCTTTGCTTTGACACAAGGAATCGTAGAGCGGACGGAGAGTATCCCATTGTCTTCTGGGATCACGAATTGACACCCCATGAGAACCTGGGGCGCCTCTCGCCACTGTTTGACACATTTGCTGAATGGCTCATGGACGAAGCCAACGAAGCAACCAGATTCTAGCCGTGTAGCCGTGTAGGGTGGGTGCTATGCACCCACGCGGTGACGTTGTGCCGTTGGTCTTGGCCCTCGCATGAGAAGACCGACGGCAACAGCCGGTGGGTGCCAAGCACCCACCCTACAGGCTCCCGCAGGGGGCGAGGGAACGGCAGGCGGCTACTTCGCCTCCGTCGGGTCGACGGCGGGCGAGGCGTAGTAGACCCCGAAGTTCGAGATCACCAGGCAGGCCCGCGACTGGACGATCTTCAGGCGCACCTTCGACGCCGTGACCTCGGGGAACCGCACGATCCGCTTGTAGCCGATCGTTTCGCCGCGCGCGACCTCCATCCATGAAATGCCGTCGTGGACCTCGACGCGGAAGGACTTGACGCGCTGCCCGAGGGCGATGGCTTCCTGGAAGACCGCCCGGTTGATCTTCTTCGGGCCGCCGAGGTCGACTTCCATCGAGGCCGCCGTGACGTCCTCGTCCGTGGCCCAGTAGGTCTTCTTGTCGCCGTCGACGGCCATCGCCGGAGCGTACGCGGGCAGGTTGCCGCGCGTGTTGGTGGCCGTGGCGGGGTGGCCGCGCGCGAGGTCGTCCTTGAAGATCGCGTCGATGGCGGCCCGGAACTCGCGCAGGCGCGCGGCGTCGTTCTCGTGGATCAGGCCGCGGCGGTCGGGCGGCACGTTCAGCAGCATCACGCCGTTCAGGCCCACCGAGTTGTAATAGATCTCGACAAGCTCCTTGAGGGTCTTCAGTTTCAGCGACTCGGCGGCATGGTAGAACCAGCCGGGGCGGATCGAGACATCGCACTCCGTCGGGCACCAGTTCGCCCCGCCCTCCAGGCCGTGGGTCTGGTCCTTGTTGTTCCCGCCGATCGTCATCCCGGCGAGGTTCACCATGGCCCAGTTCGGGTCGGCGGCAAAACCCTTCTCGTTGCCGACCCAGCGGACGTCCGGCCCGGCGTCGGAAAAGAGGCAGACCGTCGGCTGGTTCGACCGGACGGCGTTCCAATAGGCCGGAAAATCGTAAATCTGCTTCTTGCCGTTCGGCCCTTCGCCGCAGGCCCCGTCGAACCAGAACTCGGAGATCTTGCCGTAGTCCTTCGTGAGCTCGGCGATCTGCGTAAGGTAGAACTTGTTGTAGGCAGGCGAGTCGCCGTAGGTCGCCTCGGTCCGGTCCCAGGGGGAGAGGTACAGGCCGACGTCGATACCGCCCTCGCGGCAGGCGTCGGCGAGTTCCTTGACGACGTCGCCTTTGCCGCCTTTCCAGGGGCTCCGGACGACCGAGTGCTGCGTGACCTTGCTCGGCCAGAGGCAGAAGCCGTCGTGGTGCTTCGCGGTGAGGATCAGCATTTTCATGCCGGCCTCTTTGGCGACCTTGACCCACTGCTTGGCGTCGAGGGCGACGGGGTTAAAGAGCTTCTCGTCCTCGTGGCCCTCGCCCCACTCGCGGTCGGTGAACGTGTTGACGCCGAAATGGAGGAAGCCGATGAATTCGCGTTCCTGCCAGGCGATCTGGTTGGGCGACGGGATGGCGCCGTTGGTTCCCGGGGGTCCGACGGGAGGCTTGGGCTGCTCGGCGGCGGCGTGGCGGGTGGCCATGAAGGTCGCTCCCAATAGGGCGGTCAGGACGGCAAGAGTTCGAAGCGCGCAGCAAACACGGGCCAAGGCGCGTCCTCCTATTCGTTTACGCGGCACCGGCCGAGTGGCATGGTCATCCCCCGGCTGTATGGGGGCGACCATGCTGAGGGCCGAGCATGGTCACCCCGCATGAAGACGCGAGGCTGACCATGCCACCCCCCCGCGACATTTTGCGTGGACCGTTCTCGACTGGAATGGTACTCTTTCGCGCCGGTTTGGGCAAGGATTCACGTGGGCCGCGACAACCATAGTTAGCCCCCGGTGAACACACCGGGGGCGCCGTTGACGTGTGCGTTGGCGTGGTTCACACACGGCAACGTCAACACAAATGGTCAACGGCATGATCACGATCACGGGTTCAAGAACCCGTGGCACACGAACGGCAACCACAACGGCTGGGCGAGATATATCTCGCCCCTACGCAAGACGAAGGGGAGAATCATGACCCAGGTGACCTACGACCATCGGGCCGTCCTCGTCGACGGCGAGCGCACGATGATCCTTTCGGGCGCGGTCCATTATTGCCGCGCGACGCCAGGGACGTGGCCGGACCTCATGCGCCGCAGCCGCGAGGCCGGCCTCAACACGATCGAGACCTACGTGTTCTGGAACCTCCACGAGCGGCGGCGGGGGGTCCTGGACTTCTCCGGCCGGCTCGACCTCCAGCGGTTCTGCGAGTGCGCGGCGGCCGAGGGCCTCGCCGTGATCCTCCGGATCGGCCCCTACATCTGCGCCGAGACGAACTACGGCGGGTTCCCGCCCTGGCTCCGCGACGTCCCGGGGATGCAGACGCGGACGTATAACGAGCCCTTCATGGAAGAGATGGCCCGGTGGATGCGGGCCCTCGTCGACTACCTCCGGCCCATGTTCGCGCCGCAGGGCGGGCCGATTATCCTCGCGCAGGTCGAGAACGAGTATGCCAACGTCGCCAAGCTCTACGGGGCCGACGGCGAGCGGTACCTGGACTGGGCGGTCGCCCTGGGCCGGTCGCTCGACCTCGGCGTCCCGTGGATCCTATGCGCGGGCGGGGCCGAGGGCGCCATCGAGACGATCAACGGCTTCTTCCCGCACGAAGGGATCGAGGAGCATTTCCGCAAGCACCCCGGGCAGCCCGCCCTCTCGACGGAGCTTTGGCCGGGGTGGTACCAGGTCTGGGGCGCCGCCCACATGAAGCGCCCGCCCGAGACGATCGCGTACGCCACGGCCCGGTTCGTCGCCGCGGGCGCCTCCGGCGTCAACTATTACATGTGGTTCGCCGGGACGAACTTCGACCGCGAGGCGATGTACCTTCAGACGCCGCACTACGGCTTCGACGGCGGCCTCGACGAGTTCGGCCTGCCGACCACCGCCTGGGGGCACCTCGGCAAGCTCCACCGGCTGCTCGCCGAGAACGCCGAGCTGCTCCTGGAGAATGACCGGGCCCTGCCGATCGAGCTTGGGCCGAAGCAGGCGGCCTACGTCTACGGCTCGGGCTACGAGGCCCTGGCGTTCGTCTGCAACGACGACACGGAACACCGCGCCGAGGTCGCGTTCGACGAGCGGCCCTTCAAGCTCGCGCCGCGATCCGTCCAGATCGTCGCCGGCGGGAAGGTCCTTTTCGACACGGCCAAGGTCGATCGCAAGGCGGTCGTGTGCCGCGCGTATAAGCCGGTGAAGGTCGCGCTGGCGAAGTTCCGGCAATGGGCCGAGCCGATGCCCGACGCGCAGCCGGAGGGGATCGGTGAGGGGCTGGAGGCCCCTCAGCCGATGGAGCAGCTCGCCCTGACCCAGGACGAGACGGACTATTGCTGGTACGAGGCCGCCCTCGCGGTCGCGGGCAGGCAGGCGGGCGAGGGGACCCTGACGTTCGACCAGGCGGGCGACGTCCTGCACGTCTTCGTCGACGGGCGACTGCGGGCCACGACGCCGGCGCCGCTCGCGGAGGACCGGGGCGTGGTCGACGGCCAGGGATATCGCCATGAGTTCAAGCTGAAGCTCTCGCCCGGCCGGCACAAGCTCCAGGTCCTGGCGTGCGCGCTGGGCCTCATCAAGGGCGACTGGATGCTCGGCATGCGGAACATGGTCGAGGAGTGCAAGGGCATCTGGGGTCCGGTCCGCTGGAACGGGAAGCCCCTGGGCGGCCCGTGGCGGATGAGGCCCGGCCTCGTGGGCGAGTACGCCGGCCTGTACTCGGGCGGCGGCCTCCTCGCCCCGTGGAAGCCGGTGCCGCGCGGGGCCGGCAAGCCCGCGACGTGGTACCGCACGCGATTCGCAGCGCCGAAGGGCACCTCGCCGCTGGCGCTGGACCTGGGCTCGATGCAGAAGGGCCTCGCGTGGGTCAACGGCCAGTGCCTCGGCCGGTACTGGCTGGTCCCCTCGACCGAAGAGCGCGGCCCGTGGCTGGCGTGGATGCTCGACCGCTCCAGCCTCGGCCGGCCCACCCAGCGGCACTACCATGTGCCGCGCGAGTGGCTCGACCGCGAGAACACGCTCGTCCTCTTCGAGGAGCAGGGCGGCGATCCGTCGGGCGTGAAGATCTGCGAGTGGAAGTAGGGCTGCGGCCCGGCTTAACGTCAACGTCAACACGCGCCCCGCAAGCGGGGCGGCTAACGAGGCGCCAGGCAACGCGCCTCGTTAGCCGCCCACCTTGGTGGGCGCGGGGGCGGTTGAGTTCAAGAAGCCGAAGACGGTGGCGGCGGGAAAGACGGTAAAATCCTTGGTGAGATAGACGCAAGGTATCCGCGAAGGAGAGAGGGTTGTCACCCCAAGCATTCCACTTTAACTGTGCCTTATGTGGGGCGAAGCCTGAGCCAGTGGCCCTGGTTGAGTTCCTAAGTAGATGGCGTAAGTGCTGCAACGACGATTTCGATGCACTCTTGAATGTTTACTGGACCGTGCTTCGCCGAGTAATGGAAAGCGAGACGAGACGGTCCACCAAGAAGTTCCTTGTAGCCCTAGACAAGATAAGTGAATGGTGTCTTCTGAACCAGATCGCGGGTTCAGAGGCGGTCAACCTTCTCAAAGAAGATGAGCTGTTCATATTGTATGACTGCCCCTTCTGCCTTACACGTGGAGGAAAGAGACCCAAAGACAATTACTTTACTGTTTGGGAGAATGCGTGCGCTGTGCAGGTTGCCAACCTACTATATGAAATCGGAATAGCCGTCTTTGCCGCACTGCGTGAGCTTCCTGCTTGGGCGACGCCAGAACGCCTTGGTAGCATTGGCGACCTGCTAGCGCTCAACCAGCGGGCCCTAATGGCCTTGGGCATGCTAGAGTGTCCATATTGCGGCCGCCATACGAACGGCCTTTACGGTGACGGTTCCGCAAACAACCCGCGGCGCTGTAGATGGTGCCTTGATGAGCAAGGCCCAATGCGCATGATCTTGGCCATAGAAGGCGACAAGAGCGTTAGCTCAGAATTGCGGGGAGCAAGACCGCCACTATTGATGGCCAGCACTATTGTGCCGAGGAGCACCAAGTTGCGCAAGGGGTGGAACAAGCGGCCCAATCAAGAGGGTCAGGAGCCTTACGGATAGGGCTCCTGACCCTTTGCCTTCGACTTCCTTCGTCCCTTTGTCCCTATGTCCCTTCGTCCCTTTATTTCTTCGCCAGCGCCGCCTCCAGGTCCTGCTTCGGATCGCAGATCAGCATCAGGTTGTAGTTGTCCTGGAGGACCTTGAGGACCCCCGGCGTGATGAACGCGGGCGCCACCGGGCCGACGCGGATGTTCTTGACGCCGAGCGACAGAAGCGTCAGGAGGATCGCCACGGCCTTCTGCTCGAACCACGTGAGGACCATCGTGAGGGGCAGATCGTTCAGGCCGACCTTGAAGACGTCGGCCAGGGCTGCGGCCACCTTGATCGCGCTATAGGCGTTGTTGCACTGGCCGATGTCGATCAGGCGCGGGATGCCGTCGATCGTCCCGAGGTCCAGGTCGTTGAACCGGTATTTGCCGCAGGCCAGCGTCAGGACGACGCAGTCCTTCGGCACCATCTGGACGAAGTCGCGGTAGTAGCCGCCCTTCGGGCCGGGCGTGTCGCAGCCGCCGACGAGGAAGAAGTGGCGGATCTTGCCGGCCTTGACCGCCGCGACGATCTTGTCGGCGATGCCCAGGATGGCCGTGTGGTGGAAGCCGGTCGTGAGCGTCCCGCCGGCCTTCTCGGGCAGGGGCCTGGCCTTGAGGGCGGCCTGGATGACCGGCTCGAAGTTGCGGCCCTCGATGTGGACCGAGCCGGGGACGCCCGCGATGCCACAGGTGAACAGGCGGTCCTTATAGGTCGGCTTCGGGAGGAGGACGCAGTTGGTGGTGACGAGGATGGCGCCCGGCCACTCCTCGAACTCCTTCTTCTGGGTCCACCACGCGCCGCCGTAGTTGCCGACGAGGTGCTTGTAGGCCTTGAGCTTCGGATAGGCGTGGGCGGGGAGCATCTCGCCGTGCGTGTAGACGTTGACGCCGCGCCCCGCGGTCTGCTTCAGCAGCTCTTCGAGGTCGAGCATGTCGTGGCCGGTGATGACGATGCCCGGGCCGGCCTTGGTGCCGGTCGAGACGGCGATGGGCGTCGGCGCGCCGTAGCGCTCGACGTGGGCCTGGTCGAGGAGCTCCATGACGCGGAGGTTCATCTGGCCGCACTTGAGGACGAGGCCGAGGATCCGCCCGAGGTCGAAGTCGACGTTCGTCAGCGTGGCGAACAGGGCCTCCTCCATGAACTTGTCGATCTCGGGGTCGGTCTTGCCGAGCTCGCGGGCGTGGTAGGCGTAGGCCGCGATGCCCTTGAGTCCGAAGATCAGCGTATCCATAAGGCTCGACACGTCGGAAGTCTTTCCGCAGACGCCGGCGCGGGTGCATCCGCCCGCGGGCGTCTGGGAGCACTGGTAACAGAACATCGTACCTGCCTGGGTTGCCTCGACCATCGGTGATTCCTTTCTCTTGCGTGTCCCGGGTTCAGGCGGACGCCTTGTCCGCCGCACTACCTCGGCATCCTATCCGCCACAGGCCAACGTCACCTTGACGCAGGTCAAGAACGGACGAAATGGATGGCCGGCTCAATTTCCTGCCTGAACGTCCATCGTAAGCGCTCGCCGGGGGAGAAATCTATGGGGGCGGCAAATCGTGCTCGGCGTTGACGTGGCCGTTGTAGGGGCGAGATATATCTCGCCCGGCCGTGGCCGTTGACGTAACACACGCACACGTCAACGTCGACAACAACAGCCGGGCGAGATATATCTCGCCCCTACGAAAACGGCACACATTTCGCTGCCATCTCCCCGTCGCGGTCGGGTAAAATCCACGGGCACCCCGAACCCGGAGATGCCGCGATGAACGATTTCGGCCCCGTCAACCCCAAGTGGCCGCGCCTGTGGTTCGGCGGCGACTATAACCCCGACCAGTGGCCCGAGGCGATCCGCGTCGAGGACGCCCGCCTCATGAAGCTCTGCCACGCCAACGCGATGAGCGTCGGCATCTTCGCGTGGTCGCAACTGGAGCCGCGCCCCGGACAGTACGACTGGTCGTGGCTCGACGAGACGTTCGAGCGCCTGGCGAAGTCGGGCGTGCGGATCGCCCTGGCGACCCCCTCGGCGGCCCACCCGCGGTGGCTGACGGCGATGCACCCGGAGGTCCAGGCGGTCGACGCCCGCCGCGTGCGGTTGCCGCACGGCCTCCGCCAGCGGTTCTGCCCGACGTCGCCCGTCTATCGCGAGAACGTGGCGCGGATCGACCGGACCCTCGCCGAGCGGTACAAGGACCACCCGGCCCTGGTCCTCTGGCACCTCTCGAACGAGTACGCTCCGGCGTGCTGGTGCGACTTGTGCGTCGGCGAGTTCCGCGCGTGGCTCAAGGACCGGTACGGCGGCGACCTCGACACGGTCAACCGCCAGTGGTGGGCGACGTTCTGGAGCCACCGGTTCAGCGACTGGTCCCAGGTCATTCCCCCCTATGCCGATTGCCACGTGGTGCCGCACGGACTGGTCCTGGACTGGAAGCGGTTCCAGTCGCACCAGGTGTGCGACTTCTTCAAGCACGAGATCGCCACGGTCAAGGCCGTGACGCCGGAGGTGCCGGTCACGACGAACCTGATGGGCTTCTACGAGACGATCGATTACGCGGCGTTCGCCGACGTGATGGACGTGGTCTCGTGGGACTGCTACTCGCAGGTGGGCGGCGACGACTCGCACATGGCCTGCTCCCACGCGATGATGCGGGGCCTCAAGGGCAACCGCCCGTGGCTCCTCATGGAGCAGACGCCCAGTTCGACGAACTGGTTCGAGTACCCGACGCTGAAGCCGCCGGGACTCATGCGGATGTGGTCATGGATGGCGATGGGCCACGGCAGCGACTCGTCGATGTATTTCCAGTGGCGCCGCACGCGCGGCAGCGCCGAGAAGTTCCACGGTGCATTCGTCGGGCACGAGGGTTCCGAGAAGCCGCGCGTCTTCCAGGAGATGACGGCCCTCGGCGAGGAGATGGACCGCATCGGCCAGAACCTCGTGGGCACGCGGCCGGCGCGGGCCCGGATCGGCCTCCTCTGGGACCAGGAGAACCGCTGGGCCATCGAGCAAGCCTGCGGCCCGGGCCATCACAAGGACCCCGTCGGCCAGCTCACGAAGCACTACAAGGCCGTGTGGCAAAACGCCCTGTCGGTCGACGTCGTCCGGGTCGACGGCGACTGGTCGCAGTACGACCTCTTGATCGCGCCGATGCTGTACATGCTGAAGAGCGGCGAGTTCCCGAGGAAAGGGTCGCCCGAGGAGACGCGCGGCCGGGTCGACGTGGTCGACAAGCTGCGGCGCTGGCTCGCCACGGGCGGGACGTTCGTCACGACGTTCCTCTCCGGAATCTCGAACGAGAACGACCTGGTGTATGAGGGCGGATATCCGGGCCCCTTGCGCCCGATCCTCGGCCTCTGGGTCGAGGAGATCGACGTCACGCGGCCCGGCACGGCCGCCAACACGATGGTCATGGCGCCGAAGGCGTTCGCCGGGGCGAAGAAGTCCTACAAGGCCGACCGGTACTTCGACCAGGTCAACGTCGAGACGGCCCGCGTCCTCGCAAGCTATGGAGACAACTGGTACAAGGGCCGGCCGTGCCTGACCGTGAACCCGTGCGGCCCGGGGCGCGCGTATTACATCGCCTGCGACGCCGACGACGCGTTCCTGAAGGACTTCTACCGGGCGCTGGCGGCCGAGCAGGGCCTCGAGCCGATCGTCAAGCCGGTGGCCGACGTCGAGGCGCTGGAGCGCGTCGCGCCGGACGGCCGGCGGCTCGTCTTCCTCCTCAACCACTCGGCGAAGAAAAAGATGGTCGCCCTCGGCAAGATCAAGGGCACGGAGCTCCTGTCGGGCAAGAAGGTGAAGCAGCAGGTGGCGCTCGCGCCGTATGGCGTGGCAATCATTGAGGCGTAAATGAACGACCTGACGACCATCTTCCGCATCCTCGACGCCAACGCGAACCGGGCCCGCGAGGCCCTGCGCGTCGCGGAGGATGCCGCGCGATTCGCGCTGGAGCGGGCCGACCTGGCGGAGGCGCTCAAGCGCCTGCGGCACGACCTCCGCGACGCGCTCGGGCGGCTCGATCCGGAGAGGCTCCTGGGGGCACGGGACACGGCGGGCGACGTCGGCACGGCGATCTCGACCGAGGCCGAGCGGCGGCGAGAGAGTTCCTCGGACGTGGCCCGGGCGGCGTTCAAGCGGCTGACCGAGGCCCTGCGGGTCCTCGAAGAGTACGGCAAGGTCGTCGATGCCGCGATGGCCGCCGAGATCGAGCAGGTTCGGTACCGTGCCTACGACCTCGAGAAACGCTTCGCCGAGGCGACCTCGCCGAAGGGGAAGCTCGCGGCGGGCGGCGTGTGCGTCCTCCTCACGGAGGCGCTCTGCCGCCAGCCATACGAGGAGGTCCTGCGCGGGGTCCTCGCGGGAGGCGCCGCGTGCGTCCAGGTCCGCGAGAAGTCGATGCCGCACGCGGCGCTCTTGGCCCGGGCACGCCAGGTCGCCGCGGCGGCACATGAGGCCGGGCGCCTGGCGATCGTGAACGACCGGCCGGACCTGGCGCTCCTGGCGGCCGCCGATGGCGTCCACGTCGGGCAGGACGACCTCGCGCCGCAGGAAGCGCGGCGAATCGTCGGGCCGGACCGGATCGTCGGCGTCTCGACGCACTCGCTCGAGCAGGCCCGCGCGGCCGCCGAGGCGGGGGCCAACTACATCGGGTGCGGGCCGATGTTCCAGAGCACGACGAAGCCGCAGGAGGTCATCCCCGGCCCGGCCCTCCTCGGCCGGGTCGTGCGCGAGGTGGGCCTGCCGATCATGGCCATCGGCGGCATTACGGCAGAGCATGCGCCCGAGGTCCTGGCGGCTGGCGCGAAGTGGCTGGCCGTATCGAGCGCCGTGTGCGGAGCGGACGACCCCGAGGCCGAGACGCGAAGGCTGGTCGAGGCGATGTAGGCCGGGGCGTGCCCCGGCATGTAGGCCGCGGCGGGCCGCGGCTTCGCTGTGCCGTTGACCGCATGTGCGGATGTGCGAGCCGTGAATCGAGAAAGGGTCAGGAGCCTTGCGGATAGGGCTCCTGACCCTGTTCGTTGCGTTTGCGGAAGCCGCGGCACGCCGCGGCCTACATTATTGCGCCGCGGGTGCCGGGGCCGGGGCGGGCGCCGGTTCGGCGGCCGGGGCTTTGCTATCGCCTTGGGCCTGGGGGCCGCGCCGCTGCCACCGCTGCTGCTGCTCGTTGAAGAGCTTGTCGGCCTTCTCCTTCTGCTCCGGCTCGAGGGTGCCCATCACCTTCTCGCGGACGTCCTTCATGAGCGTCTCGCGCTTCTCGCGCACGTCCTGGAACAACTTCTGCATGGCGGCCGGCCGGTCCTCGTCCGACACGTTCTTGATCGACTCCACCACTTCCTTCATCAGCACCTCGGCCTTGTCGGCGGCGTCGGTCACGATCTTCGTGATCGAATCGACCTGCTGGTCCGACAGGCCGAGCTCCTCCTTGGCCTTGCCGGAGATGAACTGGGAGACGGCGCCGAGGGCCCGCAGCCTCATCTGCTTCTGGGCGAGTTCCTGGAGCTTCGCGCGCTGCTCGGGCGTCAGGATCTCCATCGCTTCCTTCAGGATGGGGGCCATGTCGGTCTGGAGGGCCTGTGCCGCCTCGCCCGCCAGGCGGCGGCGCTCGCGTTCCTGCTCGACGGTCGCCGGCTGATCGGGGTCCTGCGGCCCCTGGGCGGCCTTCAGCTTTTCCTGGAGGCTGTCGCGCATCACCTTCATCTTCTCCTGGACGGCCTTCAGGCGCTCTTCCTGGTCGGCGGTCAGGCCGATCTGCTCGCGGATGCTCTTGTCGTCAAGCAGCCGCAGCCACTGGCTATTCTGGGCCTGCTGCATCTGCTCGGCCCCGAACTGGCGTACGGTAAACGGAGCCGGCTGGCCCGGATTGGCGGGCGCAACGGCTGGCGCCGGGGCGGCCGGAGCGGCCTCGCCTTCAGCAGCGGCCGCGGAGGCCCCCGGGATCAGGACTGCGCCCAACAGGATCGCGAGGATCCCACACAGCGTCTTCGTACGCATAACCGCCTCCTCCTCAGGGTCGATGGACAGGGCCGTGCGCGCGGCGCGCACCCTATTCTTCAATGCGCCAGGGCCCATCAAGGTTTCAAACGCTATCGACGCGAAGTTATTGCCCGCCCGCCGGCCCGCTCAGCGCGCCGCCTGGGGCTTCTCGTAGATGAGCTGCCCTTCGGAGCCGGTCACGAGCGTCACGCGCGTGTCGGTCACGAAGAAGGCCAGCTCTTCCCAGTTGAACTTGGTCTGCACGTGACGGTGATCTTCCCCTATCTTACTGCGCAGGACCTCGAACTCGATCCCATTCTCGGAAAGGATCTGCTGCCAGCCGGGGTTGCGCGGGTCGTCGGTCGTCCGCAGAATTTCCCGCGTGCGGAAGTTATGGAAGAACGAGCGCGGGTAGAGGCGGAACTTCGGCCGCATGTCGCGGGGGATGTGGCGGCCGAAGTGGTCGAACACCTCGTCGGCCGTCAGGCTGGCGACGACGATAATGTCGAACCGGTTGCCCAGCTCGATGGCGGCCTGGAGGTTAAGCCGCTGCTTCGTAACGCCTTGAAGGCTGGACGTTTTGCGCAGGGGAGCGGTAGAAGTGAGGATGGCGATGCGTTCCATGTTCTTCCTGTGAAGCGCGCCGTGGGGACGGCGTCGCACCGGTCCCGCGGCCTGGTTTCTCAAACGGCCGGGCCATCCTTAGCCCAAGCTGTCCTTTGTATACCCAAGTTCCTTGAGAATTGCCAGTACTTCGCTCCACGTGGGGAACGGTCGGTTGAATTTTCTCTTGTACCGGTCGATCGCCCGGACGAACTCGATCTCCTCCAGAGTGAGGTCCCCCTCCTCGACGCGCTTCTGGAACGCCTCCTGATCTTCGAGGCGGCGGAAGGCGTGGCGCCGGTCGATACCGCCCCGACGGTCGCTGCCCGCGCGGCGGTCGGGAGTGACGCGGCGGTCCTGCCCCTTCCCGCGCCGCTCGGGAGATCGG
>Ga0209777_10002258_pt1 | contig 25807 bp, 24 predicted proteins | sample FrelakmetHBP12HB_FD_187147 | JGI IMG/M metagenome (GOLD analysis project Ga0209777, IMG submission 187147) | Freshwater lake sediment microbial communities from the University of Notre Dame, USA, for methane emissions studies -HBP12 HB (SPAdes)... | ecosystem: Environmental > Aquatic >... | reverse complement strand
CCAACGTTCAACTCTTCCTGAGACGCAGCACCGACCGGGGGAATTCCTGGGCGGATGCCGAATCACTCCCGCCGCCGCCGGCATTCTCGCCTGGCAGCGACACGACGCCTCAATATGACGTGACCGGCGCATATGCTGCATTTGACCGCGATGACAACTGGCACCTGGTGACGACCGTGGTTCCCCAGGTCGCGGGGACAACATACATCATGCCGGCCGAAATCTGGCACTATTGTCCGACTCAGACGCCGCAATGGAGCCGAATCCGGCGGGCCGAGTGCGATACCCTGCACCTGGCCGGCTCGCTGGGGTATGCCGCCTCGTACGCCTGCCGCCCGAGCATCGCCTTTGGTGAGAACAACCGCTGTTTTGTGGTCTGGGAGGAGTTCGACTCTTCGAATGTCGAGCCGGCGACGGGCCTGCTGCGGGCTGACGTCATGTCTGCGCTGTCCGTGGATGACGGCCTGAGCTGGGGAGCCTCGCCATTGACATTACCCGACATGACCAGCAAGCGTTTTCCGTTTGTGGCCTGGAATGCCAGCGGTGACACCATGCACATCGTCTATGAGCAGGACCTGCAGGCCGGGTTTCCGATTAAGAGCCAGGGAGCTCCGACCAACAATCCGATTGTCTATCTCAAGGCAACGTGGTTCGGGGCGGGAGTCAAGGCGGAGCCGCCGGGAAAGACGATTCCGCGTCTGGCCGCAGCGCCAAATCCATTCCGGGACCGGGTTCAATTTCAGGTCAGCGGCGTGGATGCGGGCCGGTTGCGGATTCATGATGCCGCGGGCCGAATCGTCCGCGAGTTGAACTTCGGCGACCTCGGCGGAACCTTGGTCTGGGACGGTCGGAATGCGCTTGGTGCGCCGGTGCCGACCGGGGTGTACTTCTATGACTTCGTGACATCCCGGCAGGTATTCAGGGGAAAGGTGTTGCGGACCGACTGAGTTGACTGGAGACTGAACCGGGGCCGGGCCTAAGTGCCCGGCTCCTTGTGCTGAGTGCGGGGTTTGAAGCCCTCGCCCAGGACTTCGAAGACATCGGTGATGACCACGAACGCTTTGGGGTCAATGCCTTGGATGTAGCGCTTGATAAGCTGGACCTCGCGCTTGGTGACCACGCAGTAGATAACGTCGCGCTCGGTGCCGGTGAAGCCGCCCTGGCCATGCAGCCGGGTCGCGCCCCGGCCGAGGTCGCCGGTGATGGCGCCGACCACGACGTCCGGCTTGTCCGTGAAAATGAGTAACGCGCGGGCGTAACTCCAGCCCTCGAGCACGAAGTCAATCACGCGGGTCGAAAGAAACAGCGCGCCATAGCCGTAAAGCGCGGATTCAACCGAGTGGGTCGTCAGCCCGGCGAGCGAAATCACCACGAAGTCAATCACCAGAATGGCCACGCCGGTACTGAAATTCGAGTGCCGGCTGAGAATCTGGCCGACGATGTCGGTGCCGCCGGTCGAGCCGTTGCCGCGAAATACCACACCGAGTCCGACGCCGAGCACGATGCCGCCGTACACCGCGGCGAGGATTCGGCTGTTCGTAACCGAATGCAGCTTAACGACATAGGTGAAGAAGTCAATCAGCAGAGAAGAAAGGACCACGCCGACAACCGACTTGACCCCGAACATGCGCCCGAGTTCACGCATGCCCCAGATGAAAATGGGCACGTTGAGGGCAATCGCGACCAGCCCGACCGGGGTCTTGACCACGTAGTGGAGCAGCATGGCGACGCCGGAAACTCCGCCTGGAACGATGTGATGGGGAATCAGGAACAGGACATAGGCGAGCGCGGTGATGGCCGAGCCGACCATGATGACCACGACGTCGCGGACATTGAGCAGGACGTTTCTACGGTTCAGCATCCTCGCTCCGACTGGATTCGGTCATTGGGGTTCTGCTAACGTCTTGCCGGTCTTCTTCGCGTCCGCCAGTCTCTCCCTGAACGCGATATACCGGCACATCTCGGCGAGGTCGAACACGACGTGCATGTCCCGGAAGTAGCCCAGCTTCTGGTCAATCTCCTGGGCGAGCTTCGCGGAATCCAGCTTCGGGTGGCCGGAGACATCAAACTGGCTCAGGAACTCGTCGTTCCGGACCGCGGGAAACGGATGGTACTGAACGATGAACTTCCGGTCCATGTCATGGTAGAAGAGCGAGATGAGCAGATAGCCCTTGGTGTTGCACCTGGGACAGGTGAAGAAGTTCACCTTGCCTTCGAGCAAAGCCTGACGTGCCTCGGGGTCCCGGGTGGCGTTGATTGCCTTGTGAATCGTCACCTTCGAGACTTCCTTGCACTTCGGGCAGGCGAAGTCGATTATCTCAGTCGCAGTCACTCGTTCTCCCTCCTCAGTCGCTTCATCTCTTAATCCCTTAATCACCGCTCCTATCTTACCCAATTCAGCCGCAGGGCAATGAACATGATCAAGACCACGAACACCAATGCGGGCAGGAAGTTCGCGGCCTTGATGTCCTTGAGTCCGAGCAGGCGAATGCCAATACCGAGGATGATGATCCCGCCCACGGCGGTGAACTCTGCGAGATAACGTGCCTCAATGAGGAATTGTAGCCGCCCGGCAAGCAAGGTCAACAGTCCTTGAACAATGAGCACGGTCGCGGCCGAGAATATCACGCCAATGCCCAGCGCGGACGTCAGAATCACGGCGGATGCGCCGTCCATGATGGACTTGATGAACAGCAGGTTCGGATTGTGCTGAAGCCCATCCTGGACCGAACCGAGGATGGTCATCGGGCCGACGCAGAAGAGCACGCTGGCGGTCACGAAGCCTGCGACGAAGGTGCCCTCAGTCGAGGCGGTCAGTCGCTTCAGTCGCTCGGCCAGCCGTTCAAGAGCTTCCTCGATGCCGATGAGCTGGCCGCAGACGCCGCCAAGCACGATGCTGAGCACGACAACCACGAACTGCTTCGTTTCGAGTCCCATCTTGACGCCGAGGACCAGCGTGAACAGTCCGATCCCCTGCGTCACGATGCGCTGTACCGGTGACTCGCCCGCGGACGGCTTCCGAATCAAACGCCGCAAGGCAAGTCCGGCCAGGCTTCCGGCCAGGACGGTTCCGGTGTTGACGAGAGTACCGATCATGGGCGAAACGCCCAAGTGTCAAAGCTCAAAGCCCAAAAACCAAACAAAGGCCAAAATTCGAATACCAAAGGAGGCGCAAACAGCCAATTGCACTTTGAACTTGGGGCCTTGAAATTGGTTTGAGCTTTGGATTTTGTTTGAGTTTTGGATTTCGGATTTTGAGCTTGCGTCATACGCTAAAGCACCAGTAAAAGCATCTCCGCGACCAGGCTCAGTCCGGCCAGCACCAGAAAGGCGTTGGTCAAGTCGCTGGTCCGGCCGCGGACGTCCTTGAGCAGGACCAGATTCTTCTTCGCCAGGTCGGCGTCGCTCAAACGCGTGAGGTCGCCTTCGTCGCTCAGGACGTTGACCGCGTACTGCTCATCGCCGATGGAGTAGATGCCAGGCCGTTCGGTCTGGAAGAAGCGTACCGTCCTCAACTCGGCCTGCTGCTCGGGCGTGACGCGGTATTCCTGGTCCGGAGTCTTGACCTGAACCAGACCGATGCCCGGGGCCTCGGTGACGATGGTGTCGCCGACCAGGTAGTCGCGGCGAAGCTTCTCCTGCGCAAGGTAGCTGGTCAGGCGATGAACGAGCGGCACAAACAGTGCCCTGAAGGGCAGGTCGTTGTCCGCAAGCGACAAGCCGCTCGAGGCGATTATCACTCGGTCAGACTTGCTCTCCAGCAACCACGGTGAGCCGTCCGAGAAACTCGCCAGCACGCTGGCATTTGTGGGAACGAGCTTGGAGTAGTGGAAGAACCTGGGCAGGGTCAAGTCGCCATGTCCGGCAAAGGCTTCAAAGACCGAGTGCCGAAGGTCCGGTTTCTCGATGGTGACGAAGCCGGTGGGCTTCATCTCGGCCTGGAAGTCGGCATACTGCGCCAGGAAGGACTTGTCTTTCAATTCCCGGCTCAGCGCTAGCAGCAGGCCGCCGCCCTGGCGCGTGTAGTCCATGACCCTCTGCCAGTCAAATGCGGTCAGGCTGGCCGGATTGACCAGGGCGATGGCCTTGAATCGGCGCAGGTCAACCGTGCGCAGGGCAGGGGAGAGGCGAGTTGTCACACTGAACAGGCCGGACGTGTCGGGCGCGAGGGCTCGGCTGAGATAGAGTGTGTCCTCCGGCGCGTCGCCCGTAATCAGCACCGGGAGCCGGCTTGGAATGTCGAGCGCAAAGAACCGCTGGTCGTCGGCCGCAAGCGAGTCGGCGTCAAGCGAAACGAAGCCCGTGTGGATGCCGGGTTCCAGAAACTGCCGGTCGAAGTCAATCGTCTTGTCACCTTCGGCCGGAATCGAGATCGTCCGGCTCTCGCTGAGACCTCCGCTATTGAGCAGAACGATGCGGGTTTCGTCCGCGCCTCCGAAGTTGTGGAGCACGGCGCTCAGACTGGCAGGTTTGCCGGGCTCGGGTAGCCGGTCCCTTGTCAAGACTGATGTCACAGCACAGTTGCGCTCCTCAGCAAGACCGCAGTCCTTCACCAGCAGCGCATAGGGTTTGCCTTCAATGCGTGGCACGGGCGCAAGCGCCCGGCGCTGGAGGTCGGTGAAAATGACGATTTCCCGGGTGGGCAGGATAGCCTTGTCAAGCAGGGCCTGCGCCTGTTCCACGGCCGGAGCAAGGTCAACTGCGGTGAATGACGGTTCCATCGTGTCTAGGGCGCGAGCCAGCCCCTTCAGGTCCCGCGTAAGTCCGTCTGACCGGCTATCCGTCTGACCGGCTAACGTGCTGCTAAGGACCGCCGCTTCACTGGTCCTGGTCACTCGGCTGAGATAGGCCTTGGCGGCCTGCTTCGCCAGCTCGGCATTGTTGCCGAACTGCATGGAATAGGAATCGTCAATAATCAGCACCGCGCTCACCTCGCGCCGGATGCCGAACAAACCGTGCTTCAGGAACGGACGGCTCAGGCCCAGGAACAAGAACAGAATCAGGGCCGTGCGGGCGATGAGCAGGAGCAGCTCCTTCAAGCGCAGCCAGTTGAACCGCTCGCGCTTGACGTCGTACAGAAACCGCAACGACGAGAAGTCAACCCGGCGCAGCCGGATGCGGTTCAACAGGTGAATGACAATCGGGGCCAGGGCGAGGAGGCTGAGCCAGGCGAGCCGTGGGAGCAAGAAGCCTAACATAGGGGATTGCAGATTGCAGATTGCAGATCACAGATTACAGATTGAAGGTCACAGATTGCAGATTGCGGATGAGAACGGATTACCACAGAGGGCACGGAGAAGCACAGAGGCCACAGAGACGGGCACCGTCTGAATCTCCTCTGTGTGCTCCGTGTTCTTTCTCTGTGGCTCTGTGGTAGATTCATTTCGTATTCCGCATTGGCTCAGCCTAGTCTGCTCCGCTTCTCCAGGTACGAGAAGAGCGCTTTGTCAAACGGCATGTCGCTCGTGACCGGGTGGAAGTCAATCCTGCACTCGCCGCACCGGCGCTCGAAGTCGCGGAAATACTCGGTCACCGAGCGCTGGTATTCGCGGCGGATGGTGCGCGGGTCGAGCGTCAGCTCCTTGCCGGTCTCCAGGTCGCGGAGCACGAGCGGTCCCTTGAAGATGAAGTCCCGCTCGTTCGGGTCCAGAATCTGAAAGACCAGCACCTCGTGTTTGCGGTGCCGAAAATGGCGCAGTGCCGCCAGCACCTGCTCCTTGTCGTCCAGCAGGTCGGAAAGGATAATCACCAGCCCCCGGCGCTTGATGCGCTCGGCCAGCATGTGAAACGTCTGGGCCACGTTGGTCTCGCCGCCGGGCTTGGTCTTGTCAATCGTATTCAACAAGGCGGTCAGATGGGCAGGGGAGGAGCGGGGCGGAATGTAGGTTTCGAGCTTGTCCGAGAACGTGACCAGCCCAACCGAGTCCTTCTGTTTCAGCAGCAGGTAGCTGAGCGCGGCCGCGAGATAGGACGCGTACTCCAGCTTGCTGATGCCGTTCGAGGAATAGGCCATCGAACCCGAAGTGTCGAGCAGGAGATAGGCCTTGAGGTTGGTCTCTTCCTCGTACTCGCGGATGTAGAACCGGTCGGTCTTGGCATAGACCTTCCAGTCAATCCGCTTCAGCTCGTCGCCGGGCATGTAGGCGCGGTACTCGGCGAACTCGACCGAGAAACCCTTGAACGGTGATTTGTGCAGGCCGGACAGAAAGCCCTCGACCACAAGCCGGGCCTTCAGGTCAATTCGCTTGAGCTTAGCGATGACCTCGGGCTTCAGATAGCGCCGAAATGACTCCACACGGTATTAGACGCTAAATGGTCAATGATGTCAAGCCGCGTTCCCATGTCCCAAGACGAAATCTCAACGCAAAGGCACAAAGACACGAGGAAGTTCGGAGTTCGGATTTCAACCGCAGACAAGCGCAGATGAACGCAGACCAACGCGGACCAACTTCTTCCTTCTCCCTTCTTCTCACTATTCGTGATTCACTATTCACCATTCTCAATTCCTTCCTTTCACCATTCACAATTCATCATTCATCATTGACAAGCTCCGTGTCTCTGCTATTCTCAACAATCAGAACCACAGAAAACGCAGAAACTCGAGATACCTGAAGACTCAGCCGGAAACCGGGAAGCGCCCTGGCATTACCCGGCAGGCAGAAAGGAACGAGAAGATGAAGAGAATTGCGATCATACTCGCGGCTTTGATTGTCGTGCTGATGACAGGCTGCAAGGGCAATGACCCGATCAGCGGTACGTGGAACGGAACCCTGATTCTGGTGGACGTGCACCTGCACGCGGACACGAGCAGCCTGGCCTTCACGGTCACGGACACCTACGGCGTCGTCACCGGAACGGTCACGGCCGCCAACTTGGGATGGCAGAGCGTTCCGCTTACCGTCGGCACCTATGTGGCGTCCGAGAAGTCCTTCGGGTTGACCGCCAACGTCGGCGGGACCGATGGAAACCTCGTGCTCGCCGGGACCCTGAGCGGGACGACCCTCAGCGGCGCCGCGACCACAACCGGGGGGCGGGCCGGAACCTGGAACGCCTCGAAGTGATGCCCGGGGAGACCGGAAACGTCCTGCAACCTGCCCCGGCGAGAACTGCTTCAACCCCAGGAGGAAGAATGAAACGAACACTCGTACTGGCCCTGCTGCTGAGCGCGGCGCTGGCGATGGCCTGGGCCGGAATGCCCATGGTCGGCGCCAACAGCGACCGCTCGATGCCGACCGGGCAAATGGTGCCGCCCCTGCACGAGTCGGCGATGAACGCGATCGTCGTCCGCCGGTCGACGCCGTCAAATCCGGGTCCGCGGTTGTGGGACCGCGACGTGACGATTGACACCGCCTACGTCGGCGATTTTGCGGTTGATTACAGCCTGGCCGATGGCACGATGTGGCTGGTCGAGGCGCCGCTTCTCGAGTCAATCGTCAATGTCTACCGCTCAACCGACCATGGCGGGACGTGGCATAATGTCTTCGGGTTCGACCTTTACCCGAAGAGCCCGTCCCCGCGGGTCGGGCTGGTGCTGGGGGAAGGCGATTCGTCATACGTCTATATCTTCTGGCGGATCCCGCTGGCCGGGAATGGCCGGGTGGGGTTGGTTCGACTGAAGCCGGATTTGTCGAGCTATGACGCCTATTACGTGACGAGCGCGGCGGACTCGACCACGGATTTCGCGGTCTGCCGCGACTACCGGTCGAATTACAATCTATACTGCTGGACCGTAATCGGCGCCAACGGCGTCACCGCGCCATTTCTCGTGTCGAGCGACTTCGGCCAGACCTGGTCCGGTACGACCTGGAGCAATGCAATCGAGCCGTTCATCTCGCCCAGCGCCGGACCGCGGGTCAATCTCGCCTGCCTGAACGCCGGGCGTACGCATGTCACGGCCGGCTTCAACTACAACTACGGCGACCCCCACTCGTGGGACTACGGCATTGTCAACGGCGATACCTATCAGTGCTACAAGCCGAGGATCGCGGCCGACAACACCGAGCCGGATAGCCTGGCGACCCGCTGGGCGATGTACACGAAGAGCTTCGACAACAGCGGAAACTACGATGCGCGGTACGCGGTCCGCAGCGCGGCCTGGAACGATACGTGGCGGATGGAGAACGGTCTCAGCAGCAGACCGGAACTCGATGAGGGAGTTGGTGACCTCCAGCACGACAAGGCAATCGGCACCCAGCGCGTAGACGTGTCACTCAACCAACTCGTGCGTTCCGGCGGCGACACCAGCAACTCCTACTGGCTGTGGTCCAGCGCAACGAATCCCTTTGCGTGGAACGGACAGAGGCTGGTCAATGACTCGGGCGCCATGGTGGCATGGATTGACCTCGCCTCGCGGCTGGTCTATTCGCCGGGCGCGCCGGTCGGCGGCGCCGGCGAGGTCTATGCCCGGGCGGGCGCTTACTACCTGGACCACGGGCTGTACTTCAATGCGCCATGGCCGATGGGCATCGCCGAGCAGCAGTCGGCCCGACCGGCGCTCTTTGGCCTGCGCGCAACTCAGACCGGAAACGGGGTCCGTCTGGCATTCGACAATCCCGCGGCGGGTAAGGTCAGCCTGCGCGTCTTCGACGCCGCCGGGCGCCGGGCGCGCAGCGAGGAGTTGACGCTCAGCGCCGGGCAGCATACGCTCGACTTTGACGGCACGAGCGCGGGCATCTACTTTGCCCAGCTCCAGGCCGCAGGCCGGACCGCGACCGCCAAGTTCGTCCTCGCCCGATAAGCTCGAAACCGCCAGACCATCTGGGGCCTCGACCTGCTATCGGCTCACGGCTAACGGCCTACGGCTTGCTTTCCCTGCCTGGCTTCGTTTGAGCTTCGAGCTTAGTTGTTTCCGCATTTGTTCGGTATTTCGGACTTCGAGCTTAGGTATTTCTTCAGGGCGGTCCTGCGAGCGAAGCGATATTGCGCTTCGTGACCTTTCGACTTTTAGACCTTTGACTTGTAGGCACTTCGTGCCTATTGACTTCTTCCCGTTCCATTCTATATTCTGTCCGTGACGTAAGCTTTATGATGAATACTAGTGTGTCCGACGTATCTTCATTTCCTCTTTCACTCTTCACTATTCTCAATTCCTCAGGTCGGACTTCGTATCCTGTGACGCTCGATTGGAACGAGCGAAGGAGTTCAAAATGCTTGACCAGATAGAAGCCAGAAACAGGGTAGCGGACCGAGCTCCCTATGTCGTTGTGTCCACTGCTATGCGTCGGAGGACCCAGAATGAAGGTGGATAACGCTGTCTTTTTCAGGCTAGCCGGCATGGGGGCCGAGGAATCGGAATTTCTCGCCGCCGTCGTGTCCAACCCGAACTTGACTCTCGATGCGCTCACGAATACGCTCCGGATTGACCCCGTTGCGGTCGCCTCGCTGATATCAAGGCTCGTGGAGCGAGATATCGTCGTCGTAACGGCCGAAAACAAGGTGCGGATCGAGCCACATTTCGCAGTGAAGGTCGCCTCGCTCCTCGAATCCTCGGCAGATGAGTTCGCAGAGAAGCTGCGATCGGGGAGGTTTCTCGTGATGGGGAGATTTGCAGAGGAGCTTGAGGGTCTGTTCCAGGCTGCCGGCTATGCAATCAAGAAAGACCACGCAGAGAAACCGGGAGTTCAGTCGCACGTCTTCCCCGTGTCTTATGCGTTCATGGCGGAGAAGTTCTATCGCTTCGGTGTGTTAGTCATCGGGGAGGCGACCTTAGAGACACTGGAGTCGGACGAGTACCCTCCGTACTACAGGTGGCGGATGCTCCCAGAGCTAGAGGAGACGGCACATTGCCTTGGCTCGTTCGTTCTCCTTGACCCTGAGCTTGGCGAGGGTGCATTGACTAGGGTGAAAAAAGGAATAGCCGAGTCCTTGCGACGGTATCCATCCAGAAGGCGAGAACGATTCATGTTCATCCCTGACCCTGACCGGCCTATTAAGGACTTCATACTAGAGAATCTGGCAAAGATAGACTCTAGGCGGGAAATCGTGGAGCAGGAGTTTGCTGTAATAAGAAATAGAGTGAAGGCAGTTCGAGACCTGGTAGTGGAGGATTCGATGTTGGTTTCTCGACTGAACTCGGTCGTCACCGGCAAATACATGCCACTGAACAGGAAGGCGGCCCGGGCCATGGGCTTCATGTCCACCGTCAAGAGCGTGATCGACCGAGAAGCCAGAAACCTGGAAATCTTCGAGGCGAAGTTTGGAGATGAGAAGAGCGACATAGAGAAGACCATAGACAATTTTGACAAGCGACTAGTGTTGCCAGACCCGGCGGCCCTCAAAGAGAGACAGAGGGGATTGGCTCTTCTCGAGAGCAAGTTCAGCCCGATACGAGAGGAACTCACAGCGCTTGATGACCTACTATTGACGCCTCTCATGACCGGCGGGCAGCCCATGAGGCTTAACCCGTTCATCCTGACCGAGCCCAATGACGTGGAGATCTTCACGGTGAACCAGGCAAGCCTCAAGGAGACAGCGGACAAGTTCTACTCGCGGTTCCTCGCGGGCGGGTCGAATCTGCTCTTACTGACCGGCGCAGCCGGGACCGGGAAGACGCACGCCATGAAGCACATGTTTCGCCGACGTGCGGAGGAACTTGGCATCTGGCCAGTCTACATTGACTGCCCCCGGGGATATGACCTTATCTCAAGCTTGTCCGCCGAGGTGGCTCAGGACCGGAATTTCCCTGCGGAAATGAAGGACCTGCTGCCATCCTTGCGTAAGGAACGGCCCACCACCGCATTCGAATTCATAGGCCTGTTGCGGAAGCTCCGGGACATGGTTCTCGCGACAGGATGCAAAGCTCTGGTACTCGTAGTTGACGAGCTGGAGAACTCGCTGCCCTACACGTACGACTTCAAGTATACAGGTCTAAAGAATGAAGGTGAGGAGCCGGCACTCGCACTGACTCAGTTGAGGGCTATTCTCACGTCTGAACTGTCAAAAGACATCGGCTTTGTACTCGCCTTTCGGGATCATATCCTTGACGAGGTGAGGGGCGGTCTGCACTTGAAGGACTTTGACAGCTTCGTCGTTCACCCAGAGACCCTAAGTGCAAAGCACTTCGTGGAACTCGCCGAGTTGCGGCAGAAGACTTGGAAGAGCCGGCGGATAGCTTTTCCGCTGCCCATCGTCCGCAAGGTAATTGCGAAGAGCGAGTCGAACACGAGGCATACCATTCAGTACTTTCGTGCTCTGTATCGGAGGTCGGCGGAACTCGGACTGAGCAGAGTGACCAGTAGGGTCTTGGACGACATAGGCGACCTCGCGCTGTTTACCTACTAGGGGACTGAATGAAGAAGGCACACAGAAAGAACTTCGAGTCGACAGTAAACAAGTCGGCTCCCAGGAGATGTCCCCTGGTCGCTGGACCGTGCAATCTGAATCGCAGTGGCCCGTGGCCGTTCCGGGCAAGCAAGAGAGTCCCGTTCGCGTTCATCATGCGGCCTTATGCAGCGGAATTCCAGGACATGGAGGACATCTCCTCCGAGGTACTGAAATCCATTGGTAGCATCTCTGCCAGGAACATGTCACCGGGTACCGTGCCCGAGGCCGGTACTCAGGCCCGGATGGCTTGCGTAGTAGCGAAGGACGAGAGCTACGTAGGAGCGGGACTCTGTCAGATTTGCGAGCTGTGTCAGTATGCACATTTCGGGATTGGAGAACTGACAGGGCTGAATCCGAATGTTGTGCTGGAGGTCGGCCTGATGTTCGCCTTGGCCAAGCCAGTAGTGCTGACACTGAATACTGCGAGGATGGGGCTTTCAGAGATACCATTTGACTTCACGGGCCTTCTGCTTGTGACGTACAGGAATACGAAGGAGTTGAGGGAAGGACTCAAAGGAAAGGTGACGGCCGTGATGGCAGAACTGCGGGGGCGTAAGTTGCTCTAGCGGGGTCTGGAGTTGACGCTCCCCACCATCTCCCGGGGAAATCAGGGAAACGGGGAGGTACACTTCCCCTATTTCGGGACGCACATAGGCGGAAACGCTGAACGATGAATGATGAACGATGGAGCGGGGAGGGAGCGGGGAGGGACACTTCCCCTATTTCGGAACGCATCCAGAGCAGGACTCTGAACGATGAACGATGAACTATGAATGCAGAGGAAGGGACTAGGAAAGGAGAAGCGAGAATGATGTTTGTCCAGTATGTGACCTGCCAAACAAGAAGGCTTTCCGTGCCTGCACTGCTTGTTCTGCTCTGCGTCGCGGCAGTGCCGGCCGGGCCGGTCCGAGCCGATGAAGCGGCGGTGAACCGGTTCCCGGTCCAGCAGGGCGGGAAGTACGGCTTTATTGACCGAACCGGTAAGATAGTCATTGACCTGACCTACAGCTCGGCCTATGACTTTACTGACGGGCTCGCAGCGGTGATGGTCGGCGGCGAGCCGAATACGTGGGGAATCGTCGAGGGCGGGAAGTGGGGCTACATCGATACAATGGGGAAGATGGTTATTCCCGCGAGCTTCGACAGCACCGACGGGTTCTCGGACGGGCTGGCCGCGGTCGCGGTCCGCGATTCGTGGGGCTTTATTGACCCAACCGGCCGGATGAAGATTCGTCCGCAGTTCCGGTTCCAGGGGATGCTGCAGCACCCGCGCTTTGTTGACGGCCGGGCGCCGGTCGCGCACGATGGCCGGTTGGACATCATTGACGAGAACGGGACGGTTCTGCACAGCCTCGATTCGCTCGACGCGTGGGAGTTCTCGGAAGGGATGGCCGCAGCCCGGAGCGCGCGCGCGAATGCGCCCCGGCTCTGGGGCTACGTGGACACGTCCGGCGCGCTCGTGATACCCTGCCAGTTCAATGCCGCGTCGCGGTTCATGGCCGGCGTCGCCCCGGTCTGGGACACTTCCAACGACCTGGGCCTGACCCGGTACATTGACCATTCGGGCCGCCAGGTGTTCCGAGACACGTTCTTTGGCGCGGGCGAGTTCTCGGAAGGGCTGGCCTCGGTCGGCAAGGGCTCGAAGAGGGGTTTCATTGACCGGAAGGGCAAGCTCGTGATTCCGGCGAAGTTCTTCAATCTCCTCAATTTCAGCGAGAGCCTGGCCGCGGTGCGCACCCAGGAAGGCATGAAAGCTCCCTGGGGCTTCATTGACCGGACCGGCAAGCTCGTGATTCCCTGCCAGTTCGAGTTGGCCCGGAGTTTCTCTGGCGGGCTGGCCAAGGTCTGGCTGGGCGAGGACGAGGGCTACATTGACCGGGCCGGGAAGTTCGTGTGGCGCGCGAAACGCTGAGCGCCGCAAAGGAGGTATCGAGATGAGAAGATGTGCGACCGTTGCGTTCCTCGCCGTACTCGTGCTGAGCACGAAAGCCGGCGCGGTTGAGTTCGGGTTCGACCTGGGCACGCGGGCCGTAGGTCTGTGGACCGGTGATTACTCCGCTTTTCCTCAGACCGGCCGAGCCGGGGTCATGGACTTGCTGGTCAACATTCCGCTCTCCAGCGCAGCCAGCGTCAACTTCAAGGTCGGCGGGTTCGAGAGCACCAACCACGGGAAGACCGGCGGTGGGATAACGTCGGTGGTGGACCTGAACGGGATTGACGGAAGAGTGGCGTTTTTCGTTACCGCGCCGATAGTGAAGGATGCGGTCAGCGCCTATGCGGGCGTGGGCGCCACGTATTGCTACTTCCGCTACTCTAGCGCCATGGGGTTCTTAGTCAAGAAGGTGACCGAGAACGGCATAACGGTCGGGGTTCCGGCCGGCTTGAGGTTGCGCCTTTCCCGTCGCCTGACCGTGTGCGCCGAGATGGAGGTGCCGGATGTCGGCGTGTATCGTGACGCAGTGTCGGAAGGCACGGGAGGGTGGACGCTGGCGTGGTGGCAGTACGGGAGCGTGGAACCGAGTGTCACCGCGGGTCTTTACCTCAGGTACTAGCCGGTCCGCAAACGCAGAAAGCGCAATATCGCCTGCGGCTCGCAGGACCACTCCGTTCGCAGAACCGCTTCGTTCGCCGATCTCAGGGGGTAGAACTCCCCCAGGAGCCCACCCAGGAGCTGGGTGAAGCACTGGGGGATGAGCTCACCCATGAACTCACCCATGAACTGGGTGATGAGCTCATCCAGTAGCTCACCCATGAGCTGGGTGAAGCACTGGGAGTAGGGCTCCCCCAGGCACTCAGGGAAGCACTGGGGGAAGAGCTCGCTGAAGGGCTGGGTGAAGCACTCAGGGATGCACTCACCTATGCACTGGGGGATGCACTCACCCAGGGACTGCCTTTGCCGGAGCCTGAATTCGTAATGAGTTGTTATTCAATGCGTTAGGCCGAGAATAGCTGATTTCGACCTTGAAACAGAATGTGGTGAAACCGTAACAGTATTGTTACGATAAAAGCGCAGAATCGCTACGCTCGCAGGATCACCAGGCAGAAATACCTAAATCCTAAGTCCGAAGCGGCAGGCATGACGCCTGCAGCCCAAGCACAAGCCACTAGCCGCAAGTAACCAAGCGCCAAGTATCCAACTGCCAAGCAATGAATCAACCGCCAATTCTCAAACGTCTGCGTCCCTTGCTCATTGGCGGTTGATTGGTTATTTGGATACTTGGTTTCTTGGTTGCTTGTCTCCCGGTTCCCTGGTTCCTTCCCAGAGTCCGCCAGAGCGTCCCCTGGAGCGTCGGGGGGAGAGTCCCCCGCTGAGTCCCCTGGAGAGCCCCCCGCAGAGTGCCCCCCTGAGTCCCCCGCAGAGCCCCCGGAGAGTCGGGGGGAGTGTGTGGAGGAGAGTCCTCCGGAGCATGTGGGGGATAGTCCCCCGCAGAGTCCCCCAGAGCATGGGGGGGAGCATCTGGGGGAGAGTCCCCCGGAGCGTGTGGGGGAGCGCCCGGGGGAGAGTGGGGGGGAGCGTGGGGGGGAGCGGTGCCTTTGCTCAGGCCTCAACTCGCAATGGATTGACGTTAAGCGCGTTAGGCTGAAGATGGCTGATTTCGAGCTTGGAGAAGGGTATGGCCAAACCGTATCTCACAAGATACGGAAATACTCTGTTTCGGATTCTCGAATCGGCCTTCATCCGCGTTCATCTGCCTTGATCGGCTTTCATCGGCGGCTGCTCCGGATCCTCTCTGTGTTCTCTGTGCCCTCTGTGGTTCGATTCCGGATTCGCGAATCCGTGAAATCGGCGCAATCGTTGGATGACCTGTCGCAGAATCGCCTGCGGCTTGCAGTATCGCTGACGCTCGCAGTATCGTTTGACTCGCAGGACCCCTAGGACGGAAATGCCCATGCTCGAAATCCTAAATCCGAAATCCGGGGCGAACTCTCGGTTCGCTCTGTGCTTCCTGTGTCTTCTCTGTGTCCTCTGTGGTGAGTTCGGATTTCGGAGTCTGCGGAATCTGCGGATTCGGTTAGTGATGGCGGTCAGCGGTGAGCGGCAAGCGGATTGGCGGTTCGCCGCCGGATGGCTGGGGGATAGGGATTCGAACCCCAATATGCAGATCCAGAGTCTGCAGTCCTGCCAGTTAGACGATCCCCCAACGGCGTTAAGCATAGGGCAAAACCGCGCAGAGTCAAGAGCAAAGAGCAGGCGTGAAATCCGAAACTGAAACACGACGGCACGACGAACACAACGTGAAGTCCTTGCAGTTGGAACATCAACAAGCTGAATCGCGGCCAACTCCGCAGCGTCCGCTTGGTGGCGGTGAATTTCTCATTTGGAGACCGGCGACGAGATACATTCCGTCCCCATCGTGGCCGTTGTGTCGTTGTGGTGAGTCTTTCTGGGTGTTCTGGGCGAAGGGTACTCTCGACAAGCGGCTGTTCTCTGGCTAGAATACTCGTCTAAACGCCATGTCGAGAGCGAAAGTAGCAGTTCTTCACACCCGTCCTGAAACAGTCCTGGATGACTACGTCCGGCTGTTCGAATTGGCGGACGCGGCCCAGGCTCTGGCGCCAGGGAAGACCACGATTCTCAAGGACAACATCTCCTGGCACTACCCGTTCCCGAGCTCGAATACGACGCCCTGGCAACTGGAAGGCTCAATCCGCGCGTTGCGGCATCTGGGCTTCAATGACCTGGTCTGCGTGCAGAACCAGACCGTGGTGACCAACGCGTTTAAGGGCGAGGACGAGAATCGCTATGTGCCCGTGTTCAAGCACTACAACATCCCGGTGAAGTACAACTTCCGGGAGCAGGATATGAAGTGGGTGCATTTCGAGCCGAAGGCGAAGATGCTGGCCCTGAACCATATCTTCGACAAGGGTATCCGGATTCCGGACTACTTTCCCGGGAAGAACATCGTGCACCTGCCGACCGTGAAGTGTCATATCTACACGACCACGACCGGCGCGATGAAAAATGCGTTCGGCGGGCTGCTGAACACGTACCGGCACTACACGCATTCATGGATTCACGAAACCCTGGTCGACCTGCTTGCGGTTCAGAAGGAAATCCATCCCGGCCTGTTCGCGGTAATGGACGGCACGACCGCGGGCAATGGCCCGGGCCCGCGCATCATGATTCCGGTGGTGAAGAACGTGATTCTGGCCAGCGCGGACCAGGTCGCGATTGACGCGGTGGCGGCGAAGATGATGGGGTTTGACCCGCTGACGATTGACTACATCCGCATTGCCCACGAGCACGGGCTGGGCGTAGGCGACGTGAAGGAAATCGAGATAGCGGGCGACGACGTCTCAGGCGAGAACTGGCACTTCGAGGTTGGCCAGAGTCTGCACAAGTTCCTGGCCTGGATGGCGTGGTACGGGCCCACGAAGTTCATGCAGAAGCTGCTGTTCCGGACTTTCCTGGTCAATATCTTCAACCTGGTCTCTGAGGTCGAGCACGACGTCTGGCACTGGCCGTTGAAGGAGAAGCACGTCTATCTCAAATGGCGGCAGGAGACGGCTTGGGGGCAGTTGTTTGACCGGTACTGCCGGGAAGGGCACTTGGGCGCCTAAGAGGCTCGAAGTCAGAAGTCAGAATTCAGAAGTCAGAACACAGAAGTCAAGAAGTCGAGAGTCAAGAGTCAAGAGTCGTCTGACTCAAACCCTCAATCCCTTAGTCTCTCAATCCCTGCTCCTCGGTTTAGCTTGACGCGGCCTTATTATCCGCTATAATCCCGCGCTATGGCTAAGACGCTCAAACCGATACCAATCCCGAAGGATGTCACAGTCAAGCTCGAAGGCGAGAAGCTGACATTCAAGGGTAAGCTTGACCAGCTCGAGTTGAAGATTCACCCGCAGACTGAAGTCAAGATCGCCGACTCGCAGATTACCGTGACCGGGAAGGATCCGGAAAGTAAGAACTTCGTCGGGCTGATGCGTGCGCTGATTAAGAACCAGATTACCGGCGTGTCCGTGGGCTTCACCGAGATACTCGAGGTTCGCGGGATGGGCTTCCGCGCTCAGAAGGCCAAGGAAGGCATCCAGATTCTGGTCGGCTACAGTCACCCGATTATCTATGTAGCGCCCAAGGGCATCACGATTGAACTGAAGACGATTCCCAACCCGGATGACCCGAAGACTCAGATTACGGAAATCATTATCAAGGGCGCGGACAAGTTCCTGGTCGGTGACATTGCCGCGAACCTGCGCCGGCTGCGCAAGCCGGACCCGTACCATGGCAAGGGCATCCGGTACAAGGGCGAGTACGTGCGCAAGAAGGCGGGTAAGCGGGCAGTCGCGACCCAGCAGTAGGAAGCTACAAGCCACAAGCTCAAGCTACAAGCTATTTGAGTGAAGCAGAGGCGAAGGCCTCTGCTCTCTTTAGCGGGACTTGCGCCGGCCGCGCAGGGCCTGGGCATTGAGTACGTTGCCCATTGCGCCCACGCCGCCTTTGCCCATCATCTTGGCCAGGTCCCGGGCCTGGTGGAATTCCTTGAGCAGGCGGTTGACCCCTTCGACCGATGCGCCGCTGCCCGAGGCGATCCGCCGGCGGCGCGAGCCGTCCACGATGTCCGGGTCGTTACGCTCGGCCGGGGTCATTGACTGAATCATCGCTTCCAACCGGGTGAACTCCTTCTCATCAAAGTCCATGCCCTGCATCCCGGGAATCATGCTCATCAGCTTGCCGAGGTTGCCCATCTTGCGCAGTGATTTCATCTGGGTCAGGAAGTCCTCAAGGTCGAACTTACCTTTGATGAACTTCTCGGCCATCTTGCGCTGCTCCTGGGCGGACGTGGCGGACTGGACCTTCTCGGCCAGGCTCGCGACGTCGCCCATCCCGAGAATGCGCGAGGCAATGCGCTCAGGGTAGAACTCTTCCAGGTCTTCCAGCTTCTCGCCGGTGCCGGCAAAGTAGACCGGCGAGCCCGAGACTTTCCGCACCGACACGACGGCGCCGCCCCGGGCATCGCCATCGAGCTTCGTGACGATGATGCCGGAGAGTCCGAGCCGGGTGTTGAACTCGGTGGCCTGGGCTACGGCATCCTGACCGGTCATGCCGTCCACTACCAGCAGATTGTAATGCGGTTTGATGTCGTCGCGGATTGACGCGAGTTCGTTCATCAGCTCGTCGTTGATGTGTAGCCGGCCCGCGGTATCGAGAATCACCACGTGATTACCTTTGGCTTTGGCCTGCTTCAGCGCTTCCTTGCAGGTCTTGAGCGCGTCATCCATGACCGGGAAGAAAGCAACTCCGGCCCGCTCGGCCAGTTGGCGCAACTGCTCGGACGCGGCCGGGCGCTTGATGTCGCAGGCCACGAGCAGGGGATTCCGGCCCTTGAACCGAAGCCCGAGCTTGGCCGCGGTCGAGGTCTTGCCGGTGCCCTGCAGACCGACCAGGCAGATAACGGTCGGGTCATTCGAGAAACTGAGTCTCTCGGGTTTCGCGCCCAGCAGGCTGACCAGCTCGCGGTACAGGGTCGCGGTAATCCGTTCGCCGGGCTTGATGCTCTTCGCGACCTGTTCCTTCTCAAGCGCAGCCTCAAGGCCCTTGATGAACTCTGCCGCGACCTTGACGTTGACGTCGGCTTCGAGCAGGGTCATGCGAATCTCGCGCAGGGCGTCCGAGATTTCCTTGGCTGACAGCGCACCGTAGCCCAGGAGCTTCCGGCGCAGCTTTGTGAACTTGTCGGTCAGGCCTTCGAGCATTTCAACGCGCGGATGGTGGCGCGGTAGTCCGGCGAGCGGCAGATTGCGCTGCCCGCCACGATGACGTCGGCCCCGGCGTCGGAAACCGCGGAACAATTGTCCGGTCCCAGCCCGCCATCCACCCAGATGAGCGCCCGTTTGCCTGAAGCCGGCAGTATCTGCTTCAACTGCCGGATTCGGTCCAGGGTGTCAGGAATGAACTTCTGGCCTCCGAATCCCGGGAACACGCTCATCAACAGCACGGCGTCGAGGTTCGGCAGAAACGGACGGACCGATTCGACCGGCGTATCCGGTTTGAGCGATATGCCGGCTTTCTTCCCGGCGCGAGAAATGAGCCCGAGGCAATCTTCGGGCTGCTCGGTCGCTTCAAGATGAAAGACCACCTGCTCGGATTCGGGCAGGAAGCTCGGGATAAGTTTCTCGGGTTCATTCACCATCAGGTGGCTGTCAATCGGCAGGCGGGTGGCGCGTCGAACCGCGCGGAGCAGGGGTACCCCGAAGCTCAGGTTTGGAACGAAGTGGCCGTCCATCACGTCGAGGTGAATCCAGTCCGCACCGGCGGCTTCAAGCTTGGCCAGCTCCTCGCCGAGCTTCAGGAAGTCGCAGTCAAGTATAGATGGCGCAACTAGCATGAGAGCGTCGGTCCGACTCTTGACTTCTGACCTTTGACTTTTGACCTCACTTCCCAGCCTTCCCCTTGGCCTTGCCCTTGTCCGGCTGGGTCTTCTTCGTGTCCGGTTTGGTGCCGGGTGCACTGCTCGTCTTGCTCTTTGTATCAGGCGGCTTGGCCGCGCCGGCTTTGGCGACGCGCAACTGTACCGTGTCACCGGGTGACATCTCAGTGCGCTCAGGCGGCTCCTGGCCGACCACGGTTCCGGGCGCGTCGGCAGCGACAACCTCGCTCACCGGGCCCAGGACCAGGCCGTTATTGATGAGCACGTCCTTGGCCCGACTCAGCGGCATGCCTTTGAGTGAGGGCATTTCGAGCGTACCCTGCGAGCCCATCGACACCGTGATGTCAACCGCGGCGCCTTTGGGCACCTTGAGGCCGTAACCCGGCACGGTGCCGATGACCTGACCTTCGGGTACGCTGCCCGAGTATTGAGACACTATCTGACCAATCCTGAGGCCTGCGTTCTCAATCGCGGCCTGAGCGCGTTTCACCGGCAGCTTGAAGACCATCGGCACCTGGGTTTTCTCCTGACCGGCGCTGACGTCGAGTCCGACCGCCCGCCCGGCCTTGGTCCGGCTTCCGGCCCGGGGTCGGGTGTCGACAATCTTGCCGACCGGGGCCAGGGTGTCGGCGACCGAGCGGACGTCGCCCAGCGCGAGCCCCTTGGATTTGAGTATCTTGACAGCACTGTCCTGGGTCATGCCCAGCACGTCCGGCACCACGACCTCCTTGCCGATCCGAACATGCCAGGGCAGCAGAACGAAGTTAACGAGCAGAATGGCAACCACGAATGCCGCGAGCATTCCGAACAGGACAAACAGGAGGAAACGCCGGCGGGGCGGCTGGGGCTGAGCGGTTTGACTGGTTCCGTTCACGGCTCACCCAGTTTCTCGCCCGCGGCAATCCGCTTGCCATTGACCAGGTCCAGGCCGGACATTGGTTTGCCGCCTTCAGGCTTGACGCGCACGAGCTCGATGCTGCCGAGTTCGGCCGCAACCATCAGCCGGCGGCCATCCCACGCGGCCTCTCCGGGTTCGCCCAGCCGGTCGGAATCGAGTCCGGATGCCAGTATCTCCAGCCGCTTGCTGCGCAGCAGGGTATAGGCGGCCGGGGACGGCGACAGGGCGCGAATAAGGTTATGAATCTGCGCGGCAATCTGATGCCAGTCAACAACCCGCTCTTCCTTGCGGAGTTTCTCAGCATAGCTCCCCTCGCCGCGAGGCTGGGCAAGCCGCTGGAAGTTGCCCCGGGTCAGAGCGTCCAGCCCGGACACGACCAGCTTGGCGCCGAGCGCGGCCAGGCGCGGCATGAGCTCGCCGAAGGTCTCGTTCGGGCCGATATCGAGCGTCTCCTGGAGCACAACGTCGCCCTGGTCAATCCGCTCATTCATGAGAAAGATGCTCACGCCGGTCCGCTTTTCGCCGGCCATCAGCGCGCGCTGAATCGGGGCCGCGCCGCGCCAGACCGGGAGCAGCGAAGGATGAATATTCAGGCAACCGCGCGGCGGGACCGCCAGCACCTCGGGCTTGAGGATGAACCGATAAGCCGCGAGCACGATGGCCTCAGGGCGGAGCTCCCTGAGCCGGTCGACAAACTCCGGGCCATTCGGGTTCTCGGGTTCGAGTACCGGGATGCCGGTTTCCCGGGCCGCGGTCTTGACCGGGCTGGGCTGCACGGTCAGTCCCCGGCCTTTGGGTTTCTCCTGGGTCGTCACGACCGCGGTGACGTCCACGCCGGCTTCGCGCAGCGCGTTCAACGCGGGCACGCCGAATTCCGAGGTTCCGAAGAAGACTATGCGCACGACTGCTTCTCCAGATCCTTGAGCGCGGTCTTGAGCAGCGCGCGCCGGGCAGGGGAGAGGTGGTCAATGAACAGCACGCCGTTCAGATGGTCGATTTCATGCAGCAGCGCGCGGGCCAGCGTGCCCTCGGCCTCGACCGTCACCGCCCTGGCCTTCGCGCTCCGCGCATGGACTTTCACTTTGGCCGGGCGCTTCACGACTTCATTCACCCCGGGCAGGGAAAGGCAGCCCTCCGAGCGTTCGATTTCGCCGCTGCATTCCCGTACTTCCGGGTTAATGAGAATGAACGGCTCCTGTTCGATGCCGATGGTCCTGGGGTTGACCGCAATCACGGACTGCAGTTCGCCAATCTGGTTCGCGGCCAGGGCCAGTGCATCTTCGCGGGCGAGCATGCTGGCCATGAGATCAGCGATGAGTTGCTCGGTCTCCGGAGTCAGTTCCTTGACCGGCGCGCATTTCATCCGCAGGGTCGGGCTGCCGTAAACGAGCACCGGCCGGACGCGACCCTTGACCTTCCTCATGACTCACCAGCCACTAACCAACCGTCACTACTTGGTTTGTTCGCCGCCCGCCTTGTACGAGACCGACGCGCGGTCAACTTCGATCTCGGTGTTCTCGGCAATCTTCACAGACATCGTGCCTTCCTTCAGCCGGGTGATGACGCCGTGAACTCCGCCGAGCACGACCACGCGGTCGCCCGCCTTCAGAGCCGCGAGCATCTCGGTGTGCTTCTTGCGCTGGCGCTGCTGGGGCATTATCAGCAGGAAGTAGAACACCACGAAAATCAAGATAATCGGCAGCAGACCGGTCAGAAAACTGGTCGGGGACTTGGCTGGCTCGGGCTGGGCCGGAACCTGGGTCTGAGCAGCCGGGGGTGTAGTTTGTGCCGGTGCTGCGGCCTGGGCCGCTGCGGCCGGAGCAACCTGGGCGGCTCCACCCGGAGCCGATGCCGCCGGGGTCTGGGCAAATGCGCAAGTCAGGGCCAATCCGCAGATAACAACAGAAAGCAACGTCTTACTCATCTTCCGCCTCTCTGCCGGCTTCGCGGGCCGGCGTGTTTCGTTGATTGATAAAGTCGATGCTGCCTAATCAGCCGCAGGGCCGGTCCCGGAACCATGTCCAAGACGTCGAGTCCTGAGGCAATCCGTTCACGAATCTCGGTCGAGCTCAGCTCAATCCGCCGCACCGCTGTCCGGCGGGCCGGGACGATACCTTTCACCATGGCGGCACCGGGCCGGGACATCACGACCAGCCGCGCCAGTGCGGGCAGCCGGCCAGGGTCCTTCCAGGTCGCCAGCTCCTGATACTGGTCCGCGCCGATAATGAGGAACAGAGTGTCCTTCGGGCGGGCGCGCCTCAACTCGGCCAGCGACTCCACGGTATACGACGTGCCGGGCCGCTTCGCCTCGGTATCCGAGACCTCAAATCCGGCGTGCCCGCGAACCGCAGCCTTCAACATCCGGGACCGAAGGGCATATGAGGCAACGCAACGCTTGTGCGGCGGGCGCGATGCCGGGAGAAATGCGACGCGGTCGAGCCCGAACTTCTCCATGATGTCCCGGGCTACCAGGAGATGGCCGACATGCACCGGGTCAAACGCGCCGCCGAGAATGCCGACCTTCACGTGCTGGAGACTGCAGAAGAGACGCAGAAGGGATGCAGAAAATGCGCAGCGGGCGACTTCCACGAGCGTGGCGGTCCTGCGAGCGTGGGGATTCTGCGATTCTGCCTCACGGTTTCATCCGTGCTTCATGGTCGCGGGCCTGCTTCTGGAGCTTCGGGTCGAAACTGCCGTTGATTATCTCGTCGAATCCATTGCGCGCGAGGTCCTTGTTACCCAGTCCTTCATAAGCAATCGCAAGTTGGAGTTTGACTTCAGGTATCAGCGATGCGTTGGGCCATGTCTCCAGGATGTGCAGAAGGTAAGTCCGGGCGGACTCATACTCGCCGGACTTGGCGTAGAGCACTGCGGCGTCGTATTCCTTCTGGGCAAAACGGGCCGCGATTTCGGCCTCGATGGTCTCAATCTCGTTCAGGTACTTGGAACTCGGAAACTGCTCCTTGAACAGTTCAATCAGGTCCTTGGCCTTCTGCAGGCCGGACTGGTCGAGCGAAGACTTGGGCACAGCGCGCAGGTAGCAAAGCGCGGTCTTGTAGCTCGCCTCTTCGTAGTACGGCGAGCTCGGGAAATTCGTGGTCAGGAATTCATATTCCAGTTGCGCCTGGGCGTAGTCCTTCTTCAGGCGGTAGGCTTCAGCGAGGTAGAACTGCGCTTCCATCGCGTAGCGCGTGGTAGCGAAGTCGTAGGTCATCTGCTGGAAGGTCGAAATCGCCTTGGCGAATTTCCGGTCCTTGAGCTGGTTCAGGCCCAGGTCAAGCAGTCCATCCGGCGTGGTCGGCACCGGGTTAACGACCGCCCGGGCCGGATGACACGAAACCGCCAGGGAAGTCAGAACCCAGGCCGAGAGCACAGCGCAGAGAACCAAGAGCGGAAAAGCAGGGTTGCGGGTTACCGGTCTGACGTTCATCCTAAATCCGGCGTACGACTTCTTTGATGAGCGCGGTAAGCGGCTTCTCCGCCTCGGCCGCGCGGGCCAGGACATCCTCGAGGCTGGTGGCAGACATCGCGTCAGGCAGGCCCATGTCGGTGATGACCGAGAACCCGAGGACCTTCAAGCCGATTTGACGCGCGACGATGACTTCCGGCACCGTGCTCATGCCGACCATGTCCGCGCCGAGGGTTCGGCACATCCGGTATTCGGCCGCAGTTTCGAGATTCGGGCCGGCCAGCGCCAGATAGACTCCGCGCTGGAGCGTTAGCTTCAGGTCAAGCGCGGTCTGAATCGCCAACTCGCGCAGCTTCCGCGAGTAACAGTCATACATGTCCGGAAAGCGCGGGCCGTCCTCCGCCTCGTTCTTGCCGCGCAGGGGATTGTTGCCCAGCAGGTTGATGTGGTCGGTAATCAGGGCGACTTCGCCGGACCTGAATTGCGGGTTCAAGCCGCCGCAGGCATTCGAGACAATCAGCGTCCGGCACCCGAGCGCCTTCATCACCCGGACCGGGAACGTGATGCCGACCATGTCATAGCCCTCGTAGTAATGAAACCGGCCCTGCATCGCACAAACCCGCTTACCGCTCAGGTTGCCCAGAATCAGCCGGCCGACGTGGCTCTCGACCGTCGAAACAAGGAAGTTGGGTATCTCGGAATAGGAGATAGCGGCCTGCGCGTCAATCTCTCCGGCGAGCTTGCCCAGACCGGTGCCCAGAATGATGCCGATTTCGGGCTGGAGTTCGCTTCGGGCGCGAATTGCCTTTACGCTCGCGGCGATGAGTTCACTGCGGGTCGGCATCTGCGTTGAAATGAATCCCGGCTACTTGCCGGATTTCGCTTTGTCCTGCGATTCCCAATGCTCAATCAGCTTCCCGAAGCTGTCCACCACCCCGCGAATCTCACTCAGCATGGCCAGACGCCGGGTGCGCAGGTCCTTGAGCTCGTCGTTCAGGGTCTTGGCTTCTTCGTCGGCCTCGCGAATCAGCCGCTCGGACTCGAGCTTCGCTCTTTCCAGGACATTCGCGACTTCCTTGTCCGCGTTGGCCTTCATTTCCTTGCAGGCCTGCTGGGCCGTGACAAACGCCTCCTGGAACGCCTTCTCGGTCCGGGTGAAACCCTCGAGTCGGGCGCTCAGCTCCTCGACCTTCTCGGCGAGCAGGGTCCGTTCCTTCCAGATTGCCTCCATGTCCTTGGCAAGCTGTTCGAGAAAACTCTTAACTTCCTTCTCGTCAAGGCCTTTGAACGTGACCTTGCCGAACGCCTTCTTCCGGATATCCAGGGGTGTTATCGGCATCGCTGAATTCTAGCAAGATTGACCTGAGTGTCAAGCCAGCCCGAGACCCTGAACCTCAACACCAAGGCACAAAGAACCCGGATTTCGGTCCCTGATTGTGCCTTTGTGTCTTTGTGTTAAGTCCGGTTTCGGATTTCGGAGCCCGGCGTGATGCGTTGAGCGTGAAGCGTCAGGCGTTCATTCTACGGCCGGTCGAGCCAGTACCCGTCCTTGACACCATTAGTGTAGGCGGTCAGGGCGGTGTCCGACGACTCGATGCGGTAGTCGTAGTACGTCTCAGGGTCTTCCGGGTCAGGCACGACCCTCTCTTCCCACCAGACCGCTGCCTTCACGCGCGGGTAGCTGTCTTTCACGGTCGCGAACGCAGTATCCAGCCAGGCCGGTTTGCTGCCGATGGTTGGGTCGTCGGTCTCGGCCTGCCCCCATTTGGCGAGCATCATCGGCTTGGAGCGGTTCAGGCTCTCAAGCTC